>Ga0255383_1144_pt1 | contig 12789 bp, 10 predicted proteins | sample ANMaggSSYBR01C12_FD_182100 | JGI IMG/M metagenome (GOLD analysis project Ga0255383, IMG submission 182100) | Sediment cell enrichment communities from methane seep in Santa Monica Basin, California, United Staets - ANME aggregate JGI... | ecosystem: Environmental > Aquatic > Marine > Cold seeps >...
AGCCCCTCAGCAGTTCCCGGATACACACAAATGCTGGAAACAGATCCTGCCTTCAACCTTCAGACCATTGAGGATACCGCTTCGGTTATCTTCTGGAGGTACATCAAGAGTTACTTTGACGGCAGTGCCGATCCTGTTAGAAAAATGGCCACTGAAGGCTATTCGGATTCCCTCGCAAACAGCCTGGAAAACACCCGTGACGGAAATTCTCATCTTTTCTTTGCCGACGCGGCAGTAGGAGCTGTCGAGGTGCAGAGCATTGTTCAGGGAACAGATTTCGACAGAGTTCTTGTGCTGGTCAAGTGGTCAGCGGCAAACCAGTGGATTGACCATACCGGTAAAGCGAAGAGCGGTGGATCCAAAACAATAAGACCTCAAATTTTCACGCTGCTCAGGAAACATGGTGTAACTACTCTCGCGGCCACCCAGCTTAACAGCGCTCACTGCCCGGGATGCGGAGCTCCCTGCATCGGAGGCGACAGCGGATCCTGCGAATACTGCGGCAGACCTCTGAACGACGGCAGCGGAGCATGGGTACTGGAATCAATAGGGCCGTTCAGCACCGCAAGAATCAACGCGGCGGGGGTCTCTCCAGTAGCGGGTACTTCAACTGTTTCTCCTGACATTCTTCTCATGGCTATGGCAGGCACCATGTATGCCGATGGAGTGCTGGATGACAAGGAAATGGATATGCTCAGCTCCTTCGCCAGCCACAGAGGTATTTCCTCTGAACACCTGTCAACAATAATTAACTCCGTAACACAACCGGATGCACAACTCCCCCGACCCGCCAACACTGCCGAGGCTATGGAAGTTCTCAAGGCAATGGTGAGAATGTCTCTTGCTGACGGCAGGATCGACGACTCCGAGAAAACTCTCCTGCAAAACTACGCAGCCAGCGCGGGTCTGTCCAAATATGAGGTTTCCTCAACCATAGCCCGACAGAGAAAATCTCTGTACAAGGAAGCAAAAAAAGCAGTGAAATGAAGTTGATTACAGACAGAAAGCACTACAGCAGTATTATTGAAGATGGCATACTCAAGGCGAAAAGCAGAATCTGGATAGCAACAGCCAATGTAAAAGATTTGCATGTTCCCGGGGGAAGGCGTCGAAGTCTTCCCCTGCTTAATCACTTCGAGAAGCTTCAGAGAAGAGGTGTCAACATCCGCATTCTTCACGGAGCAAAACCATCTGCTCCGTTTCTCAACACCCTCTCGGAACTCACTGAACTTCACCAGGGTGATGGATTTGAAATGCAGCTCTGCCCCCGGGTCCACTCCAAAATAATCATAGTAGACAACCGTATGGCTTACACCGGCAGCGCGAACCTTACAGGCGCGGGAATAGGTGCAAAGTCAGATAAAAAAAGAAATTTCGAGTGCGGAATAATCACAAATAACCATAAAGAAATCCAGCAGCTTGAGGAATACTTTGACAGCATCTGGATGGGCTCATTCTGTGAAGCCTGCGGCAGAAGAAATATCTGCCTGAACCCGGTGATCTAAGGGATCAGATCCCTGATTATTCCATAAGCCTCCTCTGCGCCATTAAAGTGATATCTGATCTCCATGCTTCCGCTCTGTTTCGGGTTGAACACCACCGGATCAAATGCCGCAACCAGAACTTTGCCGTTCACACAAGAAAATTTGACGCTTCCGGTTTTCCTGTGATCAAAGGGAAGATGGATGATTTTCTTCTTGAAAGCATAACCGACAAGGCGCTTATTTGATATAGCCAGAGAACCCCATACTGTCTCCCGTTTGTTGTGGAAACTCCTGCCTGGTGCTCTCAGACGGTGATACACAATGGTAATACGAACCCTTTCCGCAGCAAAAAGAAGCCCCTCGCCTTCCATGAAAATGCGGGTTTTGGCCGGAAGATCAGTCGGTCTGAAGAAATCTGCTATTTTCTGTTTCAGTGTACCCATCTGTCCGACCCTTCTTCCTTTCCTGCACTTGACTCCGGAGATGTCATTTCCCAGTTTCGAGCCGCTAAATACCTGCCCAGAAGTGCCGATGAAATCATAACAAGTGGAATGGATACAAACATCCGTACCATGGTAAACTTTATCCCCATAAAAGATGCCTCAAGGATTATCATAGGTATCCTGCAAATCGCAGCGAATCCCAGATAAGCCAGTACTACCTGCAATCTCGCTCCTTTTTCATAAAGAGCCCAGGCTACAGGAAACGCCACATAAAGCCCGCCCACCGTGGTTCCTGCCAGCAGCAGTACCCAGAGAAAACTCATAATTGAGGAATCTTCACCAAGATGTTTCTCCACCCTCTCCCGGCTTACCCATACCTGAAACAAGCCTATAAGAATAAATGCTCCTGGTAGAATTTTCAGCATGGAAAGAGTGAAAGACAAGAAATTCGAGCCGATATCTTTCCCCGGCTGATACCCTGACATGAACGAAAAAAGGATAAAAGCCGCATAAACAATAATGAGAATTACAGGGAATTTTGCTTTCATAGCGCCACCTCCGAAAACACCAGCCCCGTGACAACAGCAACCATTACAGCAATGACAAAACCAATGCCATTTCGTATAAGGGCGGTTTTCATGCCAAAATACGCCTTTTCAACGGGAAGAGTTATCAATCCAACCATCATAAGTGTAGTCGTGAATGCCGAAAGAACCATGTATGGAACTCCCTGCCCTCTGAGAATTCCACACAGGGGAAAAACAATAAAACCCGGCATAAGAGCCATGGACCCTACCAGCATGGCAATGCCCATTCCCCTCAGGAGATCTTCCTCGCCAAGGTAGTCCATTATCAACTCATGAGGAAGCAGGTAAAGAGAGATGGAAACAAGAACGAGCATCACAATAAACACAGGAAGGATATTGCTGAATTTTTTCCAGGCAATTTTCAGCGCCTTAACAGTTTTTCCCCTGTCAGAGAAGAATGATGCCAGCAAAAGAACTGCAGTAACTCCATAAAAAATCATGACTGTATTTTTCTGCCCTTAATGCAAAAGAATGAACTCGCTCCCCAGCAGCAATGCCAGGTTCCATTTTCAACTTGATCTTTGTGCACCTGCCGAAATTCCTCCCTCGTCGAATCATTCCTCTTCTTATGTCTGTAAAAAGAAGAGAGAGAACCTCCGCCGGCAAGGAAAAACTCTCTGTACTCCTGCTGCCATCTTTTATTGTTCTCCTCATCCTCATCAAAACTCTTTTTCGTCATTTCCAGAATATTTTTCTGCCTGGGAGTTTCGTATGGCGGCTGCACGAAATTGCATGTGTCATTGCACCGGGAATCTATCTCCACCAAGCCGAGATCATGCATCATCATGGGAATCTTCACTGCAATGGAGTAATCTCCATGGCCTAGCTTCTTTCTGCCCCTGGCCCAGATCAGCATCATTTTATGGTTCTGAATAATGTGCTCATCTGAAATCTCCATTCCAGAAAAATGCACCACTCTTCCTGAGGCGGAAATGTTGTCCGGTTCATTGCACGTGATAAGTCCTCCGGGTTTTGTAACTCTGACCATTTCAGCCAGAGCCTTCTCCGGAAATTCAAGATGCATCAGCAGAGTCTGGCACATGGTCCAGTCGGCAAAATTATCCGGAAACGGCAACTCGTAAGCATCTCCCTGTTGAAAGGATGCCTTCCCGCCATGAGCCCAGTCCTCACTTATTGAACGAGCCTCTTCAAGCAGGCTGACAGACTGATCCACACCACAGTACTCACCACTATCACCAAAGAATTTCCAGAAAGTCCAACCAAGGTAACCGAGACCACACCCGACATCCACCACAGTCATTCCCTGTCTCAACCCCATCCATTTTGAATACATTTCGATGGTATCATCACGCCACATATGCTTTCGCTGTTCGACAATCATCTTTTTCAGGTGTTCTTCTGACCAGTCTTTCTCTTGCATCAAGCCTCTCCTGTGTGTTTGCTTCCTCTATCTATAACACTTCTGCCCTGAAGAAATACACTTGACCTTTACAGAGTGTTAAACTATAAATGACTCTGCGCAGTTGGGCTGGTTAAGTTAAATAAAGGAAAGGAAATTGGGATGAAATTTACAGTTATTTTCATGACGCTTCTGCTGGCATCAATAGCAGCAGCAGACTGGAGCGAGAATTTTGATTCCTACGCCAATGGCAGCGGAATCATTGGTCAGGGAGGCTGGGAAGGCTGGGACGGTAACCCTGCCTGGGAAGCTTATGTAACAGACGCACAGTCCTTGAGTGCTCCGCATTCAATTGACATCGAGCCCACTTCAGATGTGGTTCAGGAATTCAATATTACTTCAGGCGAGTGGACTATCACGGCCTGGAACTACATTCCAACAGGCTCCACGGGCAATCAGTTCTTCATTCTGCTCACACTCTACATGGGTGGTGACAGTGACTGGGCTCTTCAGCTTGTGTTTAACTCCGACACCGACCAGGTGGTTGTCACAGAGGGAACAGGAACCGCCGCCATCATCTACGACACATGGGTTGAAGTGAAGGTTGAAATTGACCTTACAGCGAACATGCAGAACATCTACTACAATGGTGTACTTCTGGATACCATCCAGTGGGGAACCGGCGGCTTCATTGAACTTGACGCCCTGGATCTGTTCAGCAACGGTGGAAGCTCAATTTACTGGGACAATATCGAACTCATAGAAACATCAGGAGCCCTCACGCCAAGCACCTGGGCAGCCATCAAGACCTCACTCAAGTAGTATTGATTATCTTCAGGGGAGCCGGATCACCGGCTCCCCTTTCTTTTGTTCACCTTCGGGAACAACTGGTATTTCGCGACTTTCAGAACAACAAAGGAAGGCTGAGAACAGGTATAAGACTTTGCCTCAAATGATAGTAACCTTCAGAGAGAACAAGATATGGACAAACAGTATTCGGATTCATTAATTCCTCTCAGTATCGGAACAAGTTTCTTCCTGATTCTTATAGCTTTTCTTGCAGCCGGGACAATCGCAGGATTTTTTTTAGACAATGAGGAAGAACTGCAGCAACTTGGCGGTATCCCTCTTCTTGTCATCTTTCTGATTCTGGTTGTCGGCCCTCTGTTTTACAACAAAAAAGAATCCCGATTCGAAAAAGACAGGGAAATTCAGCATAGGCTTGATTACATAGGAACTATTCAAGGACTGCGTGGAGCGCTTTTCCGGTGCCTTATATACGAAGACGGAATTGAGATCAGAGCATTCTACCACCGGTATTTCATCCCATACAGCCAAATCCAGAAACTTTCTATCAGCGAAAACAAATTCAGCACAATACTGAATTTTCTATCAGGTATTGACGGAATCCCGGACAGAATTGTTTCTTCAGGCATCGAATTCCAAATCCTGTCCCGGATTATTCAAAAGAAGACAGAACCAGACGCAACGCTCTCCTGATGAACACAGGGCTCTCTGCTCTGAATCAGAATACCTGTTCACAGGCAATTCAATTCCATATGACACAACCCGAATCCATCACAAGTTTCTTGCTGCAATACCGTATCTCGCTGCACAGCACATACAGTACCAGTACGCATTTTACCAGACTGTGAGACACTTGATATGCAGGAATTGGCCGGGATTATTGATGAGCATACCGGTAATTATCGGTTTCATTTTCGCAAATACTGATATCAAAAAGCGTTGTTAACACGCGAACAAAAATAATATGGTTATTTTTGCAGATGGCGGTTTTCCTGCTTTATTTGCATATTCTCTGTGGAATTTGAGTTGATACCGTTGCTTTCTAAGACACACGTGGTAAAAGCTGTGTGCTCATGAGCGGGAAGGAGAAGTTCACATATGATTCAAGAGAACAACACAGTAGAAGAATCATGTAAGAACAAGCTCAAGCGTCTCAACGGTATTAAAAACACAATTCACAACATACATCAGCTTATCACTGAAGAGAGAAACAGAAGCAGGCTGATTACACGCTTCTGCGAACTTCTAATTGAGAACGGGCTCTACGCAAACAGCTGGCTGGTTCTTCTTGACAGTAATCACCAGCCTTCTCTATCAGCACAGTCAGGTCCCTCGGAAAAATTCACTTATATAATAAAACAGATGGAAAACGATCTTTTCAACGAATGCAGCAGACAAGCTCTGAGGCAGCCCGGCTCAGTAGTTTTCAAAAACCCGGAATCCATTTGCGGCAACTGTCCCCTTTCCAGGCAGGAACCGGCTTGCAGATCTGTTACAAGCACCCTTGAGCATGAGGGGTATTCCTTTGGCTTGCTTTCAGCAGAAATTCCAACCGGCTTTCCCCTGACCGAAGAGGAACAAGTTCTATTCACCGAGATTTCCGCAATAATTGCTTTTGCGCTGCACAACATTGAAATAAAGGAAAGAGAAAAAAAGCAGAATAGATACATCCAGCTACTGTCTGAAACAGCAATGCGATTTGTCGATTTCCCCCAAGACGAAGACATTTTCACTTACATAGGAAATCAGCTTCGGGAATTAACCGGCAAAAAGTCTTACATAATCATAAATTCTATTGATCCAGAAAAGGGCATACTGACCACTCGCGCAATTATTGGAATGGGGAAACTGGCTAAAAAAATCATAGACTTCCTCGGAAAGCATCCCGTGGGAATGACTTTCAACGCAGAGGATGAAAGCCTTCTTTATCTGTCTGATGGCAAATTGCATCAATACAACGATGGGCTGTACGCAATAGCACTGAAAACTGTTTCAGAAGCTATCTGCAAATCAATAGAAAAACTGCTTAGCATAAATGAAATATTCTCAATCGGTTTCACGAAAGATGGTGTCTTACTCGGAACTACTGTAATTCTGCTGAAAAAAGAGGCGGGTAAACTCAGGAACAAGAATATTATTGAAGCATTTATAAAGCAGGCATCAATTGCGATTCAAAGAAGACACGCAGAGGAAGCATTGCGAAAGAGCGAAGAAAAATTCCGGTTGCTTGCAGAAAACTCTATTGACTGCATATGGATGCTGGATACCAGGCTGAGGTTTACCTATTTAAGCCCGTCAGTAGAACTGATACTGGGTTACAGACCGGATCAGATGATTGGCACAAAGCTGAGTTCGTACTTCGGGGACAGTGAGTACCTGAAGGTTGGCACACTGGCAGCGAAAGCATTAACTCATTATAAGACCTTTACTCAAACTACTTTCATGACCAAAATGCTTAACAGTATTAATGAAGAAGTGGATATTGAAATCTCCAGCAAGGTGCTTCTCGATGACCAGGGAAAGATTGTCGGACTTCAAGGCACAACCAGAGACATCACCCGGCGCAGAAAGACAGAGTCAGCACTGCAGGAAAGCTGCAAAAAACTGAATCATCTGAATTCCATGCTGAGACTGATGTGCGATAATCTTCCAGAATTGATCTGGGCCAAGGACTTGCAGGGCAGATTCACTTTCGCGAACAAGTCCTGCTGTGAGAACTTGCTTGGTATCAGTGATGTACATGAACCAGTTGGCAAAACAGATATTTTCTTCGCTGAAAGGGAAAGAAAGTCACATTCTGATAACCCCGACTATCATACTTTCGGTAAAACATGCAGTAACTCTGACAATACCGTTATCAAGACTGGGAAGGTACTCCGGAATGACGAATCAGGCTATTTCAAAGGAAACTATACTATTTTTGATGTTATCAAGTCACCTTTCCTGGATTACAATGGCATATTGATTGGAACTGTCGGATGTTCCAGGGATGTTACCGGGGAAAGGGAGACTGAAAACAGGCGCAGGAAAGCCGAGGATGCATTGCGGGAGAGCGAAAAAACAATGCGCACAATTCTTGACAGTATGCCTGATGTCGTACTGCAACTTGATACTGATCTCACAATCCTCTGGGCCAACAGAGCAACCCTTGAAATGAAACCTGATGCGACGGGTCAACTCTGCTACAAGGCTCTGCCCGGCAGAGACAGCGTTTGTCCAGGTTGTCCGATTGTGATAGCACTGAAAACAGGGCAAATTGAAACAAATATCATTCATCACCAGTCAATGGTCAGTATTGGTGAAAGCTACTGGGACGATGTTGGCGTGCCAATAAAGGACGCCATCGGAAAAATAACCAGCATTGTTAAGCTTTCCAGAAACGTTACTGACATCAAACGGGCCGAAGAGGAAAAGACCCGGCTTGAAAATCAATACCGTCAAGCTCAGAAGATGGAGTTTGTTGGTCGACTGGCAGGTGGAGTGGCTCATGATTTCAACAACATGCTTGGAGTGATCCTTGGCCACACAGAACTTGCCCTGGACAAACTGAGTCCAACAGAACCTCTCTACACTGTCCTGCATGAAATCAGCCAGGCAGCAGAACGCTCCGTCAACCTCACCGGCCAATTACTGGCATTTTCCCGAAAGCAGATCATAGCACCCAGGGTACTCAAAATAAATGAGACTCTGAAAGGGATGCTCAAGATGATTCGTCGCCTGATCGGCGAGGATATTGATCTTGTATGGCTGCCCGGTACAGACTTGTGGCAGGTCAATATGGATCCTGCACAGATTGACCAGCTGATTGCCAACCTGTGTATCAACTCCCGGGATGCCATTGCGGATGTGGGCAAAATCACCATTCATACAGAAAATGTAACCATTGATGAGGCTGATTGTGCCAACCATATGGAGTTTACTCCGGGAGAATATGTTCTGCTGGTCGTAAGTGATAACGGCTGCGGCATGAACAAAGAGATCCTTGATAAACTATTTGAGCCCTTTTTCACGACCAAGGAAACGGGTAAAGGAACGGGTCTGGGACTTGCAACTGTCTACGGCATTGTCAAACAGAACAACGGGTTCATCCACGTTAACAGTGAACCTGATCATGGAACAACTCTCGGGATATACCTGCCCAGATATACTGGCGAGACCGAACAGATCACAGAAAAAGCAGTATCTGAACCAACCAGACCCGGCGATGAAACTATTATGCTGGTTGAAGATGAACCGGCAATTCTGGAGATAGCCACTTTGATGCTTGAACGCCTCGGATATACTGTTCTGGTCGCTTCCACTCCGGGAGAGGCGATACGCCTGGCCGAAGAATACCCAGGCAGGATCCACTTGCTCATGACTGATGTTATTCTCCCGGAGATGAACGGACGGGATCTGGCCAACAATCTGATGTCCAGTTATCCGGGCTTAAAGACTCTGTTCATGTCGGGCTACACCGCGAATGTCATTGCGCACAGGGGTGTGCTGAACTCAGGTGTCAACTTCATTCAGAAGCCTTTTACAATACCGCATATGGCCGCGAAAGTACGGGAGACTCTGGAACACGAATAGCGTAGCCAAATCCCTCTGCCGGGTTATACACAGACAGAGGAAGCTTTTTCATTTTTGCGGCTTGCTCACTGTGAATCCCAGTTCCTGTTTTTCTTCAACCGGAACAACTTCGTAGAAATAGATCCGACCCCGGGGCTGTACTTTTTCATGATAAGAACCGGGAAACAGAATTCACAATGATTGAAAAACAGAGAGAAGGGCTGCGGGGAAAAGATACCGCAGCCTTTTCACTGACTATGATAAGGTTCATTCAGTCGCTAATTGTAATGTCACCGGAGACTGTGGAAACAGCAATAGTGTGTTCGCCATAACCAAAGCTGGTTGACTTACCAGCAATGCTTTCTTCAATATCAGCGTTAAAGCCACGGGAAACACCAATCTCCCCGGAGAGGGTTTCAATCTTAACAATTGCATCTGTCACAAGATCAATACTGATCTCGCCGTTTACGCTTGATAGAAAGATATCGTTCTCCACTTCTCCTATGGAACAGATGATATCACCGTTGACAATATCTACTCCGCTGAGTTTAGAGATATCAGCGGTGGTAACAGAACCATTTACCAGTTCAATATTCACTTCTCCGTTAAAATGACTTGCTGAAATATCACCATTCACTACCTCGATAAGCAAAGTGCCCTCTGCGAATGAAATACTTGCATCTCCGTTGACATTCGCAAGCTCAAAAGAAAGCTCAAGGTTCTCCGGCACCCATACCCGGAACTCAACTTCACCGTGATAATCGTCGTTTCCGTTATTATCGTACTCCACTTCGCAAACAACACCATTCGAAAGGTCGCAAAGGACTTCAACGGCATCCATTTCTTCCTGAGTTTCGCATGTGATGACGTAAACGACCTCCACCACATCTGAATCCCGGCCTTCAACAGAGATGCTTCCATTGATGTTAGAAATGGCGACAATATCTCCGGCAGCAGGGGTAACAGCAATACTCTCCTCCCGGATCACATCTTCACCGAAAGCGGAAACGGCAGCAAAGCAGACAGTTAAAGCGAGAAACAGCAATTTCATCAAGAACTCCTTTCAGGGAACGCCATGTTTCAAAGCAGGATATATGAACAAATTGCCAGGGTGTCGAATTTGACTCTGCATATTGGTATTGTCCGTTATACCGTTTGACCGGCGTAAGGTTTCCGCAGTTTATCTTTTCTCTTCCTCTTCTGCTTTCTCCGTATGAAGCAGTGTGTGACACTCTTTAAGTAGATTAATTATGTCCAGGTGCTGTGGACAGTGTTCCATGCACTCTCCGCACATGGTACAGTTCGCTGCATTGCTGTCCTCCCCCATGAAAGCATAATATGCTTTTGCGGTTTGAAGATCATTGTAAATCCTCACCATGTTGAAGTAGTTGAATACGAACGGTATGCCCACCCCTTGCGGACAAGGCATGCAGTACCGGCAGTCAGTACAGAGTATTGACGCTTTTGATTCATAAGCTTTCCTTACATCGTTAACAGCAGTGTGTTCCTCCGCAGTAAGGCCGCCAATCTCCGAGCTTTCAACAGTCTTAATGTTCTGTTTAAGCTGCTCCAGAGTACTCATTCCACTAAGCACAACAGAAATCTTCTCCTGATCCCAGAGCCACCTGAGACCCCACTCCGCTGCCGATCGACCCGGAGCGGCTGTCTCAAGAATCTGTTTGATATCTTCCGGTGGCTCCTTGGCAAGCTGACCTCCCCTGAGGGGTTCCATTACCACCACCGCCAAACCCTTATCCGCAGCATACTGAACACCCTGAAGACCGGCTTCCCTTCGAACATCCATGTAGTTGTACTGCACCATGGCCAGAGTCCAGTTGTCGTAATCGTCAATTATCCGCTTAAACAGTGAAAACTTGTCATGGAATGAGAAACCCAGATGACCAATAGCACCGTCAGCCATCTTTTTCTCAGCCCAGTCAAGGTAGTGAAAACGCTTCATGTTGTCCCACCAGTCTGTCTGTAAAGCATGAAGCAGATAAAAGTCTATCTGATCTACCTGAAGTCTCTCCATCTGGGCATCAAAAAACCTGTCCAGGTCCTCAGGTTTCTCAATCATCCAGGTAGGCATCTTAGTAGCGATTCTCACCCTTTCCCTGTATCCGTCGGAAAGCACTTTGCCAAGAAATCCCTCGCTGTTCTCCCTGTGGTAAATCCAGGCGGTATCCAGATAGTTCACTCCGTGATCAATTGCGTATCGGATCAGTTCCCCGGCTTCTGCCTCGCGAATTGCTCCGTAATCCTTTTCCTCAGTTGGAAGACGCATTGCGCCAAAGCCCAGAGCGGAAACTTCCCAGCTCAGTTTGCCGAATTTTCGATACTTCAAACCCATCTCCTCAGATCAGGTATTAATCAATGATGTTTAGCACCCTGTACAGTCAACGAGAACATCCATCACCTGCCCGTTCCAGTCTTTCTGTTTATCAGTACAACAGTACATGCTGAAAGCCCGATGGCATGATGATGCTCCATGAATCCAGTAACAAAAGTATCAATTCTGCTGACTGACAAATTGCACAGCAAAATTATCGAAGAAAGAGTAGCCATGAGTCCACCTATTCTCCAGATGTTGGCACCCTCAATATATCTTCAACTGCAGGTAGACTGCAAAAAGACACAACCTATGATTCAATCAGGTTCGCAAGATTTACCAGAGCAGGCAGAACCTTTTCTTCCAATTCCTTCGCTTCTGTTAGAAGATCTATTTTCTTCTTCTTTTCAAGCTTTTTGTCACTAACCAGGAAAAGAATGTCACCTATCTGATGGAACAGACTTTGCAATTTCAACGAGATCAGTGAAGATGTGGGATAGTCCCCTGCAATTTCACCGAAGTAAAGAGCTCCCTGCTTTCTGCACTCAGACCAGACTGTTCCGTTCCACCAGTTGCCGTGCTCAGACCCGTAACCTTTTTTTACACCTTTCAGCCAGATATCGTAACCGGCAACCCCGCATGTGTAGGGCTTCATGGTATGGCCTGATGGATTCTCATTCAGATCTCTGACAAATTGAAGACTCTGCTGAATCGCATAATGGGAATCTGGAAGTTCGATCTTTTCAAAGCTGTAGAAACAGGCATGAATTTCTTCTTCCCATTCATCCCAGTTACCGAATGTAAGGTGTGCCGGAGGATTGCTGCACTCCCATGGCTGTGTACATAAAAACCCCGACCCGTCAAATCCGGTGATCAGTTGATGATCCATATTCAGCACAGAGCAGGGATTCCCCTTTTCAAGTTCACTCAGGATTGTTTTCTCAAGAATATTTCTCTCCTCCATAGTGCTTTCACCGGAGAAAAAGCCGTATTTCTTCATGCGGATCCCGCAATTTTCAAGGAGAGCAATAAAGGGATCAATATTCCAGCAGTACGGGCCACTGGGACAGATCGCCTCATGAATGTTCATAAAGAAAGCATGTCCCGTTCTTCCGTAAAGAGAGGGTGTACTCAAGTCAACATCAAAGTAATCAGCAACTCCGCGAATCACTCCCATAAGAGAGGAGCTGAAAGGGGCCTGTGTAATTTCCATTCTCATTTCCGGTCC
>Ga0255383_1149_pt1 | contig 12331 bp, 9 predicted proteins | sample ANMaggSSYBR01C12_FD_182100 | JGI IMG/M metagenome (GOLD analysis project Ga0255383, IMG submission 182100) | Sediment cell enrichment communities from methane seep in Santa Monica Basin, California, United Staets - ANME aggregate JGI... | ecosystem: Environmental > Aquatic > Marine > Cold seeps >...
CCTTAATGGAAGAGTTACTCATGGAAAGAACAGGTGCTTCGGCGGAAAGGGCATCCAGACTGGTCCTGCATTCGGATGGCTGTCCGGGACGGGCTCTTATGCTCAGCGGGGAAAAGTTTGAAGACCGGAATCAGGTGGAGGATATTCTTTCATTGATCTTCAACAGGTCTCTTGATATTGAGCTTGCGACAGAAGTGGAAGCGTTGTCCAGAAAACTTGGCAGAGAAGGGATTCTTACTCTTTGTTCTGAAGTAACCGCACTTACACATGATCTTAGAAGGGTTTTGAACGGATCGAAACCTTTAACTCGGGAAACGGTACCTGTTGTAAACGGAGCAGACGATAAAACATATCAGAGGATGGAAATGCTCTTCCAGCTATGCGAAAACAGGTTGAGGGCTAATGTTTCACCCTCAATTGCATTCTCTGCTGCCGCAGTTGGCTCCAGACACAGAAGAGGGCATTAATATGAAACACGAGGGTACTCCCGCAATGGAAAATCAACCGGTAGAAATACTTCAGCTTGCGTTTAAATCGAGAAGACTGTTGATGTTCGCTAACAGAACCGACAAACCAGTGAACATGGGGAACATGGCTGTTGTCTCTGTTGATCGGGGCGAGGACATGGGCAGGGTGGTGGCCAAGATGCCTTTTTGTGAAAGCAACATGGAAAGAATAGAGGGTAACTTTCTCCGAATCCCAACAGAGATTGATATGAAGAACTTCAGATCTAATCGAGACTTTGAAAAAGAAGTACTGGAACACTGTGAAACGCGGGTAAAGGCCCGGAATCTTGATATGCGTCTCACTGATTGTGAATCTCAACTTGACCGGAACAGAATTCGGATTTTTTTTACAGCGGACCAGAGAACTGATTTCAGAGGACTGGTTCGAGATATGGCATCCGCATTCAGAGCAAGGATTGAAATGCGTCAGATCGGAGTCAGGGATGACGCGAAGTACAAGGATGGTGTGGGGATATGCGGAAGACAGCTCTGTTGTGCCGGTTTTCTGAACGAATTCAAATCCGTGACACTGAAATCAGTGAGAGATCAGCATTTATCCCCTAATCCCAGCAAGGTTTCAGGTGCATGCAGCCGTCTTATGTGTTGTCTTGAATACGAAACAGAGTTCTACCACAAGGCATCAAAAACATATCCCCGGGTTGGCCTCATTTTAAAGGTGAATGGTTTGCAGGCATGCGTCACAGGTATTGATATCTTCAGGGAGACAGTAAACCTTTTGTGCGAGGAAAACAGCAGTGAGGAGATTCTGCCAATAGAAGATTTCCACAGGAGACGCACCATGACCACTTTACCGGAATTGCCCTGTACAGAGAGAAAGCACAATTCCGATTCGGATTTCAGATCAAAACCAAGGCCAAAAGCAAGACCCAAGCAAGGGCAACGGACGGAATCTGAGCCTGTTAAAAATGCTGAAGTCTCTTCCGGAAGAGCAGAAGAAAACATGGAGAAGACCGAGAAAAAGAACAGAAACAGAGGGCGCGGACGATTCAGGAGAAAGAACAACAGAAAAGAAGAGAGGAAAAGCTGATGTCCCGATATATGGTTACAAGCGCGCTTCCCTATGCAAATGGACCGAAGCATCTGGGCCATCTTGCGGGAGCATACCTCCCCGCTGATATATACGTAAGGTACATGCGGATGCGCGGGCAGGACATTCTCTTCTGTTCAGGAACTGATGAACACGGAGTTCCAATCACGATAGCCGCAGAAAAAATGGGAATTTCTCCTCTGGAAGTTGTGGACAGGTTCCATTCCGCCATTTCCGATGATTTCAAAGGATTCGGGATAAGCTTTGATAACTTTTCAAGAACCACCTGTCCCGAGCATGTGGAGTTTGCACAGAGCGTTTTTCTGGAACTTCTTGAAAAAGGACACATTGCTCCCAGGGATATGAAACAGCTCTACTGCTCTGATTGCAAACGTTACCTGCCTGACAGATACATCAACGGCACCTGCCCGAAGTGCGGTTCAGAAGATGCACGCGGTGATCAGTGCGAGAACTGTGGTACATGGACTGAGCCTTTTGAACTGATAGATCCCCGGTGCGGGATATGCGGCGCAACCCCGGAGACCAGAGATACCAGACACTGGTTTCTTCTTCTGGACCACTTTCAGGAGTGGCTTGAGGCCTGGCTTGAAGTGCAATCCGGCTGGAAAACAAATGTGCTCAAGTACTGCCGCAGCTGGTTGAATGATGGCCTTCGGGAAAGAGCAATAACCAGAGATCTTTCCTGGGGTGTTCCGGTTCCTCTGGACGAAGCGAAGGGCAAGGTCCTTTATGTCTGGTTTGAAGCTGTACTGGGATACATAAGCAGCACAAGAGAATATTTCAGAAAGACGGGGAAAGATCAGGAGGAATGGAAGAAGTACTGGCAGGATCCTGACACTAAGCTGATACAGTTCATCGGCAAGGACAATATCGTCTTTCACTGCATTATTGAACCCTCTCTTCTGCATGGGCTTGAAAAATACATTCTGCCCTGGAATGTACCGGCCAATGAGTACCTGAACATCTCGGGCCGGAAATTTTCCACCAGCCGGGGAACAGGAATAAGCATGGGAGAATATCTTGATCATTTCGACCCGGACCCTATGCGTTACGCTCTTGCTGTGAATGCTCCGGAAACCAGAGATTCTGACTTCTCCTGGCTGGAGTACCAGTCCAGAAACAACGAGCTTGCTGATGTTCTGGGCAACTTCATCAACAGAACTTTGAGGTTTACCGCAAGCAAGTTTGACAATATGATTCCCGTTGCCGATCTTGACATGACTCTCCTGAATAAGGCAAGTGAGACGGCAAAAGAAATAGCTGCATTGATGGAATCGTTCAAGTTCAAGAAGGCCATTGGTCTTGCTATGGAACTTGCAAGGGAGGGAAACAGGTATTTCGATACTGCCCAACCATGGAAGTCGCTGAAGGCAGATCCTGATCGGTGTGCTGTAACAGTAGCTACCTGCTTGAATCTCTGCGCTTCACTGGCAGTAATATTTGAACCATTCATTCCATTCTCCGCAGAGAAGATACGAAGAATGCTGGGGCTGGAAGAGTTGAAATGGGCCGAAGCCGGAACTGTTCTTCTGAGGCCGGGTCTCAATCTGAACAGTGTCGAGATCCTTTTTAAAAAGCTTGAAGATGGTTTCGAAGAGGTTTTTGACAAGCCTGAAGAAACACTTGAAGTGGAACAGAAAGAACTTGAGAAGCCTCAGGTTGATTTTGACGATTTCATGAAGATTGAGTTCAAGGTAGGTAGAATCCTCAGTGTTGAGGATATAAAGAAAGCTAAAAAACTCTACAGAATTGAAGTGGATACAGGAGACAGGGTGAGGACTGTGGTTGCCGGGATGAAAGAGCACTACACAAAGGAAGAACTTCAGGGTCGTCTGGTTGCGGTTGTGTGCAATCTGAAGCCGGTGAAGCTTTGCGGCGTTATGAGCCATGGAATGCTCATGGCCAGCGATGGTGAATCCGGAGTATTCCTGCTTGAACCGGGTGCAGACGCGAAACCCGGAGACACAATACGTTGATATGCCGTCTGTAAAGAGAATTCTTGTTTCTCTTCATGATGTTACACCGGTGATGTTTGATCGCTCAAGGCAGCTGACTGATATGATTATGGAGAGAGCAGGAACTGATTTTACCATGCTGGTTGTGCCTGATTTCCATTTGCGGGGCAGGATTGACAGGCATCCTGAATTCTGCTCCTGGCTGAGAGAACTGAACACGGCTGGAGTCGAGATTGCTCAGCATGGACTGTATCATCTCGGCGGTCAGGAGAAGTTTTCTCTGGAAGGTAAGCTTTTCACAAAAGGCGAAGGCGAGTTTCTTTCTCTTTCCCGGGGCGATGCCGGAGCAAGAATTGAAGAAGGTTACAGAATAATGTCTGACGTGCTGGGGGAGCCCCCCTCAGGGTTTACCGCACCGGCATGGCTGTACAGCCATGGAACCATAGAGGCACTGAAAGGTTTTTCCTTCAGGTGGATTGAGTACCGGTGGGCTGTGGAGTATGCTGGCGGTGTCAGACATACCATTCCTGCAGTTGTGTTTGCGACTCGTACTCTCTGGAAGAGGATGTGCAGCGTACTCTGGTCTTCTGTCGGGCCTGCGGCATTCTCGGGGAACAGTATTTTCCGTCTGGCCCTTCATGTCAGAGACCTGCCCAGTCTTGCGGTGCCACTGGGAAAGGCTTTAAGCAGATCAACCCGCGACAGAACCTGTATTACATGTGCCGACCTGGCTCAGGAGTGATCCTGTCATGATCCGAGTTTGTTTATGTTAGTGCAAATCAGCAGGATGGCTTTGGAAGAGGAATTGCGTACCCGGATAGCAAGCGAAAGGTGAGCATAGATGTTTTATCAAATGATGTACGATATGAATCCGGGTATTCTTGTTATTCTTGCTGCTTTCATTCTTGGAATGATTGCCCGATCAAGGGTTAATTCAACATTCAACCGTTACAGTAAAGTGCGCAACGGCCTGGGTCTTACCGGAGCTTCAATGGCCAGGAGTATTCTCGACAATTATGGTCTGGCGAATATCGGAATAGAACAAGTTCAGGGAAGACTTACTGATCACTACGATCCCAGATCAAAAACCCTGAGGCTTTCAAGCGGTGTTTATACCAGTGACTCTGTGGCAGCCATAGGCATTGCTGCTCATGAAGCCGGGCATGCGGTTCAGCATGCCATGGGGTATACGCCGCTTAAGTTCAGAACTGCGCTTGTTCCCGCCGCCAATCTTGGCAGTCGTATGCTGTTTCCCCTTCTTCTCGGTGGTTTCTTCTTCCGAATGACGAATCTGATTTACATAGGAGTAGCTCTGTATGGCGCGGCTCTTCTGTTCCAGCTAGTTACTCTTCCTGTTGAATTCAATGCCAGTGCCAGGGCTGTAAACTGGCTTGAAAAGGAGAGGGGTTTCCCTTCTTCTGATGTTATCGGGGTGAAGAAGGTTCTCACCGCAGCAGCTTTAACCTATGTCGCCAGTGCACTTGCTGCTATCGGACAGATGCTCTGGTTGCTTCTTGCCGGAAGGAGACAATAAGTGTTACTGGAAATGCCTTTAGTGCTTGTCATGGTTTTTTTCAGCGTTGTCTGCCATGAAATAGCTCACGGTTACACTGCACTTTTACTGGGTGATCATACTGCTGAGAGGATGGGACGGCTCTCGTTCAATCCAATTGTGCATGTAGATCTGTTCGGAACAATTATACTTCCCGCTATTCTTATTATCTCCAAGTCTCCTTTTCTATTCGCCTGGGCGAAACCTGTTCCCGTAAATCCTGCTTATTTCAGAGATCCCAGAAAAGGAATGATGCTTGTTGCTCTGGCAGGACCAGCGGCAAATCTTGCAATTGCGATTCTTCTCAGCATAGTTCTTCTTATTGCAGGTGGTATCCTTCCTGTTTTTTTCACAAAAACCATTGCCTGGGTATCGTTGATTAACATAATGCTTATGGTGTTCAATCTGCTTCCCATTCCTCCTCTGGACGGCAGCAGAATCGTTGCCCGTTTCCTTAAGGGAAAGGCTCTATGGCACTATCTGAAGCTTGAGCGTTATGGAATGTTCATAGTTTTCGGTCTTCTTTTTCTGGGTGTTATTTCAAGCATTCTCTATCCCGCAATGAATCTGGCAGTTAAGCTTCTGGGTCTCATGCCTTACTTACGTTAGGAGTTGTTATGTCTTTTCTGATTTTGCTACTTATCGCTGGCGTTTACGATGATACGCCGATAACAAGGAATCCGGATACAGATTTCGTACCGGGTACCTATGCCGAGTACAGAGCTGAGCAACCTGAATTTACTGAACTCATAGTGACACCTGTCATTGGAGAGGCCAAGGGTACAGATTTCCTGATTGTAATGGAAGAGCATATGTCAGACAGTCTTGACTCAGCTCTTATTGATCAGTGGCTTGCTGATATTCAGGGCGAAGGCAGTTTCTGCGCCGTTGTTGAGATTACATACGCTGACCCTGTTGAGATCAGAGCCTGGCTTGCTGATTTGTACGCCGAAGGCCTTGAAGGTGTTGTGTTTGTGGGTGACATTCCGGTTCCGTGGTCATGCACTGTCAGCAGGGGAACCAAAGCCAACGAAACATTCCCCAGCGACTATTTCTACATGGATCTTGACGGAATATGGGAAGACAACTGGATAGGTTATCCCGGTATCGGTACTGCCGGTCAGGACAGCATCTACGATGGATGGAGCGGCGACCTGTTTCCAGAAATATACGCTGGCAGAATAACCACCAGTGTAATTCTCTACGGCGATGAATACGATCTGATAGATGCTTACCTCACAAGACTTCATGAATGGCGTCTTAATGGAAACCCCAGCCCGAATGCTCTCTGCTATGTTGACGATGACTGGGCTGGCTGGGGGAATCAGTACCGTGCAGCAATGGAGAGGCTGTATGATGATGTTGAGCTTGTGAATCAGGTCGACAGCACCAACGGAACCGACTACAGATATAACAGACTTCAGGCAGGTTACGACTGGATCAGTCCTTTCGTTCATTCAGGGCCGACATCTCATTCGTGGAGCCCGGGTCCCCCTACTACAGCCGGGCACATCTGGCTGGATAAACCCCCTTCAAGATTCTATAACCTTTTTGCCTGCTCCAACTGCCGCTTTACATCTAACTGGTGCATGGGATGCACCTATGTTTTTGGAACGGAAACCGGCATTGCCGCTGTAGGCAGTACCAAGAGCGGAGCAATGCTTGCGTTCGCTCAGTTCTACATACCACTGGGAGAAGGAGACAGCTTCGGAAACGCCTACAAAGCCTGGTGGAACTACATAATCAGTGGCGGTTTCAACCCGTCCGAGCAGTACTGGCATCTTGGAATGGTTGTTATTGGTGACCCTACTGTCATGCCTGCAATGCACTTGCTGGGTATTGAAGATGGTGATCCCGCGCCGGCACCGGCTATTCACTTCAGCGCAAATCCAGCCTGTGGAACTGTTACCGTGTCATCATCTGGTGAGTTCACAATCCACGACATGACCGGCCGTGAAGTGGCCAGTGGACATCACAGTGAGACCATTACCAGTCTCCAGACAGGTGTTTATCTGGTAAGAGCTGAAAATGATGGTGTTGCAGTTATTGATAAACTCTGCATCATAAGATAGGAACAAAGAATCGGGGGATGGAATTTGAACAGATTCCATCCCCGATTACAGGTCGCTCCATGAAGATGGATCGGCTGGCAGGTCTCCAAGTATTCCGTTGTTAATCTGAAGATTGCAGGCTCTTTCCAGTTCGCAGATCCATTCCATTGTTCTCTGCTCTTCACAGTGAATGAGAAGCCGGTGTCTGATGGATTCTCTTAGCTTTTCAAAAGGAGTGGGGTGGGCTGGAAAAATCTGGTCAAGTCTGTAGGCAATGAACAGGTCTTCATCAATTTCAGAAGGACCATACCATCCGGTATCGACCTCATTCAGGCCAAACAGAACTGCCGATATCTCTGAGGGTAGCTCTGATACACTAACAGGCCTGGACAGCAAATTGTTACCATGAATAAGGAACCTGCTGTATCCCGAGTAATTTGATAAGAAAAGAGAATCTCCGCTGTTCAATCTGGCAAGAACTTCTTCGCATACGGTAGATGATGCCGCAATAGAGATGAATGTTCGGGTCTCCGGTACCATTGGAATTGAGTCCATACTGGAATATGCCTCAATGACCATGGAATCAGTGATTACCACGCTGTTTGTTACATTGTGCCTGAAAAGGAGTTCATATGCCTGATCGGTGGCAAACTTGTTTGCGGCCTGTTGAATGTCTGCATAATCATGAGGATATATTCTGGAATAAAGTTCTTCCACAATTATGAGTTCTGCCTGATTTTTTAGATTGCGATATACCCACCGGGGAGAACTTGCCGCGTTCGACTGACCCAGAGCAATGAAAGCGACAATTCCATCAAATTCCTCAGCTGAAATAGCACCATTGTTCCAGAAAGCAAGTTCTGTTCTGTCTTCAAGGGAATCGCGATGTGCGCAGTATGCCAGTACAGACGCTGAATCAATGGAGAATGTTCCCATAGCTTCAGTTTTCAGCGAAAGCAGGTTTCTGTTCACGCGGCTTTGAGTCAGGCTGGAAAGGGCGAAGGTATTTACTCTGTCAGTATCAGGATGCGCTTCATCAATCAATTTCTCCGGTGAGGTTATACACGAGTCGAGAGTATAAGAAACACCTTCAATTTCCACGGTGGAGCCGGTGGTCATAGTATCAAACGCGAATGCCAGATCCCATGGCAGGTCTGGAAGTCTAACTGGACCCGCACCTTCCCTTGCGGTTGAAGAGTACCAGACAATTTTTCCAAGAAGTTCTCTGTAGTTTGAGAGGTCAGTTGCTGTTATTCCACCCTGAACAGATGCGGACAGAGAGTCATTGTATGCTTTGGCGGAAGCGCTTCTAACCCAGCACTTTCTCATGTATTCAATGGTTGGAGAATGCAGGTATCTGTCGTTGCTGATTTCATGAAGGATCATGGTCTCTCTGCCCAGCGCTGAAACGAAATCACCAACAGGGCTGTCTCCCGCAAGTAATAAAGCTCTTTCACTCTGATCCAGTTCGTCCCAGATTATGCCTGCCTCAGATACAGTAACCTCACTGGTTGATGTTTTTATCAACCAGTTTGAACCATCCGGGGTTCCACATGAGATAATCATCAACAGAGCCGGAAGCAGGAAATACTTAAGCAACAACAAACCTCGTTCCATTTGGGCAGAATCGTTCACAGGTCATAGCATACCAAAAAAGGTGAGACCGGATGAACCGGCCTCACCTGTAAAAACTCGAATCAGATTAGAACGATGTTTTGATGCCGGCCCAGCTGCTTCTCTCAAGCGCTGATCCCAGGAACCCGTCAAGGATAAACGGCAGGCCAATGCCTCCGCCGGAAGTACCCATTACTGCAGGAGCCCATCCGGTTGATGTGTATTGAATAGCGTCACCGGTGGAAGACTGACCGGTAATTGTCACAGGGTTTGACCAGGGACCCGAGGAGCCGGATCCGTTAAGCTGTACTACGAGCCAGTACTCTCCCTCAGTCAGATAAAGATCAGTGAATTCGCAGACATTCGCCATGACAGGACGATCTGTGTTTGTTGCCTGTCCGTTGCTCACCCTGTAGCAGTTGCTCCAGTCTGTGCTTGTCATTACATTTACTGCCTGATCACCGTATACCAGAGTGCCAGTATCAGGCGGGTCATCCCAGATTGAAAGATAGACTCCGGTAATTGTTGATGAGGTTCCTGAGCCAGTCTGATATCCGAAAGTTGTGATGCCTTCTATGGTCCAGCTTTCTCCTGTGGGTATCTCAAACTGGTCTGCCATCATATTGCCGGTAGAGAACTGGAAACCAAATCCATAGGTGGATTCACCGGAACCCAGCTCTGATATGTCTGCTCCACCCGACCCTGCTCCGGCTCCGGTAACAAACGGTCCATTATCAAAAAGTATGGCCTCGGGATAATCCCAGCCGCCAGCGCCACCACCGGGGCCTGAGGTAATACCGGTGTAGTCTCCCACATTATCCTGAACATTACCGGCGAAAGCTGCAACAGCCATCACCAAGACAATAAAAAGAAATTTCATCCCGACACCTTTCCGTTAGAGAATTGAAACCGGATTAATGATAATCCAGATCAGGACGCTGGTCAAGAGGGAGAAAATCTTCTCTCCCTCAATAGAGAGTTGCCAGTTCAGTGCGTCAGCAGGCCTATACAACGGTTTTAGGCTGATACTCTCCGAATTCCTCCCGGAGTACTCCACAGATTTCACCAAGGGTTCCGTAGCATCTCACACAGTCAAGAACTGCAGGCATCAGGTTATCGCTGGAGTCGGCTGCAGCCCTGAGGGTTTCCAGAGTTGTTTTTACTCTGTCATTGTCTCTGCTTGCCTTGTCTGCCGCGAGTTTCTTCCTCTGTGCGGTTTCAACTGCCGGGTTAACTCTGAGGAGGCCGGTGGGAGGAGGTTCTTCCTGCTGGAATTTATTCAAGCCAACAACCACCCTGTCACCTGTTTCGATGCTTCTCTGGTAATCGTAGGCAGCATCCTGTATCTGGCGCTGTGGATAGCCTTCTTCAACAGCTTTAACCATTCCGCCCATGCTGTCGATATTGGCGATGTAGTTCATGGCGTCTTTCTCAATTCTGTCGGTGAGGTTTTCTACAAAATAGCTGCCGGCAAGAGGGTCGATGGTATTGGCTACTCCACTTTCGTGTGCAACTATCTGTTGCGTTCTCAGCGCGATGGTAACTGCCTGCTGCGTGGGAAGCGCGAGTGCTTCATCACGACTGTTGGTGTGAAGACTCTGGGTGCCTCCCATTACTGCCGCCAGAGTCTGTATCGCCACCCTTACGATGTTGTTGTCCGGCTGCTGGGCTGTTAGTGTTGATCCACCAGTTTGCGTGTGGAATCTCAGCATGAGACTTTTTGGATTTGCCGCGCCGAATCGTTCTCTCATTATTTTTGCCCAGACTCTTCTTGCCGCGCGGTACTTGGCCACCTCTTCAAGAAGATCGTTGTGGGCATTGAAGAAGAAGCTCAGTCTGGGCGCAAAGTCATCAACACTTAGTCCGGCTTTTGTGGCGGCTTCCACATAGGCAATTCCATCGGCGATGGTAAATCCGACCTCCTGGGCCGCTGTGCTGCCCGCTTCTCTTATGTGATATCCACTGATGGAAATGGTATTCCACATGGGGACTTTTTCTTTACAGAAGCCGAAGATGTCGGTAATCAATCTCATTGAGTGCCCCGGAGGGAAAATGTATGTTCCCCTGGCCATATACTCTTTCAGAATATCATTCTGAATGGTTCCCCGAAGTTTGTCACTTGAGACTCCCTGCTTTTCCGCAACTGCAATGTACATGGCAAGAAGAACAGCAGCGGGGGCATTGATGGTCATTGAGGTTGAAACTTTTCCCAGCGGAATATCTTTAAACAGAAGTTCCATATCTGAAAGAGAGTCAATGGCCACTCCAACCTTGCCCACTTCTCCGGCGCACAGGGGATGATCCGAATCGTACCCTATCTGAGTCGGGAGGTCAAAAGCCACCGAGAGCCCTGTCTGCCCGGCATCAAGAAGGAACCTGTATCGTTTGTTGGACTCTACAGCACTGCCGAATCCGGCGTACTGTCTCATTGTCCAGAGCCTGCCCCGGTACATGGTTGGCTGAACGCCTCTGGTATAGGGAAATTCCCCCGGGAAGCCTGACTCCTCAAGATACTTTCCATCCGTCTCAGAGGGGAAGTAAATTCTGTCAACAGGATTGCCTGAACCCGTTAAAAACTCTTTTCTCCGCTCAGGGAATCTCCCCAGAACTTTAGCGAGTATGGTGTCCTCCCAGGCCTTTTTTGCCTCGTTGAACCTGTCGCTCATAGAAATATCCTCCGGTCCTTTATTCGGGATTGTAAACCTTTGGCTCCTCTTTCTCAGTAAGCACTCTAAGAGCTCCAAGAGCCAGGGCTTCCATTTCCATTTCGCCGGGGTAAACAATTACCGGCGCTATGAATTCAATCATTTCCTTCAGCCAGCCAATGAATTTTTTATCGTAAGCAATTCCGCCTGAGATCACAACAGCATCCACATTTCCCTTTAGTACCACAGCCATTGCTCCAGTTTCCTTGCCGATCTGATATGCCATGGCCCGGTACACCTCAAGCCAGTGCTCGTTGCCCTTCTCCACCTCATCTTCAACCTTCAGCATGTCGTTCGTTCCCAGATAGGCAACAATACCGCCTTTTCCCTTTATCTTTTTTTTAACATCGGCCAGAGTGTATTTTCCGGAAAAGCAAAGTCTCGCAAAATCACCTACAGGCAGTCCACCTGACCTTTCCGGGGTAAAAGGCCCCTCTCCATCCAGGGCGTTGTTCACATCCACAACTTGTCCCTTCCTGTGAGCTCCTACACTTATTCCCCCTCCGAGGTGAATCACTACGAAATTGCAATTTTCGTACTCTTTTCCCAGTTCTCCTGCTGCCTTTCTGGCGACAGCTTTCTGGTTGAGGGCATGGAATATGCTTCTTCTGGAGATATCCGGATGCCCTGAATACTTTGCTATGGGTTCCATCTCATCCACCACCACAGGATCGACTATGAATGCCCTGCAACCGGCTGTTTTTGCCAGCTCTGCTGCTATGGGGCCTCCAAGATTAGAGGCATGCTGACCCAGTATTCCAGTTTTTAAATCCTTGAGAAGATTCTCGTCAACAAGATATGTTCCTCCGGGAATAGGCTTTACCAATCCGCCCCTGCCCACAACGCCATCAAGGCTCTCCACGGGATACCCGGCGTTCT
>Ga0255383_1150_pt1 | contig 12253 bp, 10 predicted proteins | sample ANMaggSSYBR01C12_FD_182100 | JGI IMG/M metagenome (GOLD analysis project Ga0255383, IMG submission 182100) | Sediment cell enrichment communities from methane seep in Santa Monica Basin, California, United Staets - ANME aggregate JGI... | ecosystem: Environmental > Aquatic > Marine > Cold seeps >...
GCGCAATGGTTAGAATTGACCAGTGAACCGCAGATGTTTGTCCGGTGAGCAGAAAGATGAAGAGCAGATGCCTGGCAATCCACAAAGGGTTGAAGTACAGCATGGCCATAAGGGTTCTCTGCATACCATTATACCTGTCATTAATGTATGCGAACCACGCAGGAATCTCCAGTGAATAAACCAGACCTCCAGCCACCATCATTCCCAGCAGTCTCTCAATCGAGAACTCACGTGTCAGAAGCGCGGCTATTGTGTCGCCAAGGGGGTAGATAATGAGTCCCCTGATTACGTTCGCAAGTTTGTACTTCAACTTCTCTTGCCTTCAGTAAGAGCCATAAGAACTCTTTCCGGGGTCATATGTAAATCTGTTAAGTGCATTGACGAGGAACAGGACGATAGCAGAAGTATAATTATACATCTGGCTATATCCGCAGGGTCAGGGGTAGACAGAGCATTGAATATTACTCATCATTGAAGAACATCGCAGTAGTAGAAAAGGGAGATGAAAAGTATGAAAAGATCAATGAATAGACCGATGTCCAGAGGTAGAGTGAACATAATCGTCATCGCAGCACTTCTGATCTCCCTTGCTGTTCCAGTGCAGGCAACTACTTACTATGTCTCGCTATCCGGAAATGATGGTTGGTCCGGAACCTCACCGGACTCTGCCTGGCGGCATGTTACTCATGCGGCATTTGTGATTGCTGCCGGCGATTCGGTGCTGATAGATAGTGGTACTTATTCCGGCGAGAACATAGTTTTCGCAAATACAGGGACACCGGGAAACCCGATAACGATGACAGCGTACAGCAGTGACAGGCCCATCATTCATTCAAACAGTGAGATCACCATAGGAACGTGGACCGGCTCTGAAGCAAGAGACTATATAGATATCAGTGAACTGCGGATCACGGGCAAGGGAATTTTCGCGCGAGGTGGAGAACACCTGAATATCACTGATTGTGAAATCTATCTGACTGAGGGTAGCGGGATACATTTTATAGATGTGAAAAACTCCACGATTGACGCTTGTGATATTCATGACATCGGGTGGAACTGTGTGATGCTGCAGTCCTGCTGGAGAACGGATTGCGGCAATATCTCAGTTACCAACTGCCTGTTGCATGACAACCCTGGAAGTTCGGGAGGTCCAGGCCACAACTTCGTTGACCTGTTCAATTATCATGAAGTGCTTTCCGATATAGATATCATCGGCAATGTGATCTATGATGGAGCCCAGAAGGGCCTGCTATGTCATTATGAAGATGACCCCACTATGTACAATCTGAAAATTAACAATAACATCATAGTGAACACATGGGATGGCATATTCGTTGATGATGTAAGGAACTCAGAGATAAACGGCAACACTATATTCAATACCTGCGAAACCGGAATCACGGTATGGTATCCTGATTCGTGTGAGTCAGTAACGATTAACAATAATATTGTGATTAGCGGCTATATAGGCATTGATGCCCAGAATCCAGAATTTGAAATCGCTTACAACAACACATGGAACAATCCTGCCGGAGACATCAGAGGTCCGATAGGTCCGGGCAACATACATGTATACCCGGTATTCGCGGATACCGTTTCTTACGATTTCCATCTGGCATCACAATACGGAAGGTGGAACGGCTCCGGGTGGGTCACCGATGGTGTAACCAGTCCCTGTATCGATGCAGGAGATGCGGATGCTGAATGGTGCAATGAGCCGGAGCCAAATGGTGGTCGGCTGAACATGGGTGCTTACGGGAACACTGCTGAGGCATCAAAATCGCCGACTTTAGCAATAGAAGGAAGAACAGGACCGCCCACGGGAGTACCCGGGATCTGTGTTCTTCATCAGAATACACCGAATCCATTCTCTGAAAACACGCGGATCAACTACGAACTGACGGCGGTAAGCACGGTATCCATTGCTGTATACGATCTGCTGGGACGAAAGGTCAGAACAATCATTGAAGGTCAAATCGACGCCGGGTCGCATTCTGCTCTCTGGGACGGAAAATGCAAATACGGCATTGATGTCCCTGAAGGCGTCTACCTGCTGGTTCTTCAATCCGATGGATACACCCTGATGCGTAAACTCATAATTTTCGAAGGACAATAAATAGGATGCGATAGTTTATGCTGTACAGAGTAGTACTCTGTATTTCAGCATTTTTCTTCAACAATGCTTTTGAGCTTGAATCTCAAAGCAGAGCAGTTCTTCTTGCCCTTTCAGATCAGTTTCTAATCAGTAAAGAAGCGACTTGATTCCGCCCCAGGTCAAGGTTGAAAGAGATAAAACATAGTTGCCCTTTACCTGCAGAATCGCTGTGCGAATCTCTTCATCATCTCATCAGGTGCCCATTCATTGAAATACCATAACCATGTATCAACACCGTTGTAGTTTGTCTGTCCGCCATATCCTGTGTCATAACCGAAGCAGAAATAATCACCTGCTGCAATAACAATGCTTTCGGCGGATATATTAATGCAGGTATACGTTGTTGGGAAATCTGAAGCCTGGCCTGGGTCAACAGGCGAGAAAGGTCCGCCATAAAATCACGGGCACTGCCAGTCTGCAATAAAACAGAGTAAATGCAGAGGGTACTTAAAAACTATGCGCACCCTGAAGCATATATCGCAGAGATAAAATCAAAAAATCGTCGAGATCAGGCTCCGGTCATAGAGATACCGAATCTCTTTGCGAACAGGAACACCAGATTCCTGAAGCCGTCACGCCAGAGGTTAAGTTTAGCTTTCCCAACTCTGCTGGAGTAACTGAAAGGAATACCTCTTTCGGCACATTTAATCTCTTTATGGCTCCAGACTTCTATCTTAAACTCCTCGGAAAAGGGCATGCCATCACTTGTCAAGTTGATTTTATCAAGTATTTCCCTGTGAAAAACCCACATGCCGGATTGACTGTCTATGACCTTTTTCCAGAAGAGAAGCATTGTAAAAGCCGTGAGTATCCAGTTACCGCTGAAACGCATAATGTTATTTACGGTGCCGGAATGATCATCTGGAATTCGCCTGGCTGAAATAAAATCGAGTTTGTTTTCCAACATGTCTTCAATAAGTCTGGGAAAATCTTCAACGGGGTATGTGCCGTCGGCATCAGCGGTGCAGACAATATCAGTATCTACGGCTGCAAATCCTGCCTTGTATGCGCTTCCATAACCCTTTATGGGCTGATCTATTACAATTGCGCCATACTTCTCTGCTACAATGGAAGTTGAGTCGGTGCAGCAGTTGGCAACAACAAAAACCCTGTCAACCTGCTCAGGTACAGCCTTGAGAACAGCAGGAATACCCTCTTCCTCGTTGTGTGCAGGAATAACCAGACCTACCGAATACTTTCCAACCATTACCCCTCCAGATTAAACTTGCAGGAAACTAAAAAAAAAACTTCTGCCAAGTCAAGAGCTCTTGCCGCCCGCCGACGGAACATCCAGGATTACCTGTTGTGCTGCCTGCCACCGAAAAGATATGAAAATCCCCGTTTGATAATTCTGAAGAAAGTATCCCTGTGAAAGAGAAGTGCAGTTGCTCTAAACATTGGCCCGGGCCTGAGATAGAATCTCATGAATGCTCTCCGTTGAAGCTTCTTCAACTCATATGCAGTTAATGATACTGGGGGTGCTGGACACTTTGCGTTGTGGAAGGCCTCCCAGCCTGTACTGACCATGTCATTATCTTTCAGAAAGCTGTCTCCGTCCGGTGAACCGGGAATAGGAAGGAAACAGGCGAACTGAGCCCATTCCACACCACTTGTACGGGCGAATTCAATAGTCTTCTCTATGTCCTTCTCAGTCTCGCCTGGAAGACCCAGGATGAAGTATGCTGCCACCGGGAGACCATGGGAGTGAATAAGCTCAATACTTTTCTTTATCTCGGAAGTTGTTGTTGCCTTCTGTATCCTCTTCAGTACCCTGTCAGAACCTGATTCTATCCCGCAGTGTACAACATACCATCCCGCTTCTTTCATAAGCGAGAGAAGCTCGTCGTCAAGTGCATCAAGCCGGACACCATTAGGAGTGGAAAACAGTACAGGAAGGTTCTTCCTTATAGCGATTTCACAAAACTCTTTTGCGTAGCTTCTGTCAAACGTGAAGTTATCGTCTTCAATGTGTATTTCCTCAACTCCATAGTCGTTTACAAGCAACTCAATTTCTTCCCAGACCTGGCTCAAGGGTCTGTGACGGATCTTTCGTCCGGTGACTTTGAAGCCGGCGCAAAAGGTGCAACGGTATGGGCAGCCCCTGGTGGTAAGTATAGGGGCGTAGGGGAGTCTCTTCAGTACTACTCCGTTGGGGAGCCCTCTGTATTGTTCAGGCGGGGCAAGATGCCAGGCGGGAATCGGGAGAGAGGAAAGATCTTCAACTTGTCGCGACCGAGTACTTTTCAATTCCTGCCCGGAATAGATAACTCCCGCAGGAGGTACTTCCGGGAACTCAAGCGCCTCAAGAACGGATTCCTCCGCTTCCCCAAGAAAAACAGCATCAATCCTGGGAAAGTCCAGAAATGCCTTTTCTTCAACGCAAGAAGCGTGTGGGCCTCCAAGCCAGAGTCTTGCTTTCGGAAGAACTTCTCCAAGTATTGAAACTATTGGCTTCAGGAGAAAGACATCGGATGTGAAAGCTGAGATCATTAATACCTCGGGGTCTGAGTTCACAACATCCTTCACCAGATCATTTCCGGTTTTCTCCAACTGAGTAAAATCCAGTAAGACAACCTGATGTCCTGCTTTTTCCAGCACCGCTCCCAGGTACAAAAGTCCGACTGGAGGCACAAGATTTGTTCCTCCGCCTCCAGGTCTGGGAGGATAAAGCAGCGTAATTCTCATTGTACCCGGGGCTCCACCCTGTAGATTTCTATGGTGTTTCTGCCATCATCCCAGCGTGGCTCCCTGAGAATCCGGAGTTCCAACCCCGGCGGCAGAAGTTTTTCTGTAATGCCGGTGTTACCATATGGAAGCATAAACGAAGCAACTACAAGAGTGTAAGAAGTACCCTCTTCCAGCAGTGGCTGATCACCCAGAATACTCCTTAATGAAGCAGGAGAATCAACTACACCACACTCCGAAGTTGAGTAATAGACCTCATCAATCCCTGAAACCAGCATGGTATCCCCAAGGGATATACCGTAAAGGACCGCTTCTTTATAATCCTGAAGGGGCCCTGCACATGCCAGAGATGTATCAAACTGGTAATCGAAATGTTGAGATCTGTTGGCAATTGCAGTAGACACAACAAAAATGGAACCAATGATAAAAGCTGTTTTCCTGGAATAGTATCTAAACACCATAGTAATTGAGCCCAGAATGATAACCGGGTATGCCGGCATCACATACCTGAAAAGGTTCAATGCTGAATCCGGCGATACCAGAACTATCAGAACATGGAATAGCACAATAGACACCGGCAAAACAATAAATACTGTGAATAATCTTCCAAGAACCAGCCTCTGACGAATAGCATATACAGCCAGCACAAAAGTAACAAAAGCAAGGAAGGCAATTCTTTCGGGAGGAAAGAAAAGAGATGGAAAAAGAAGAATAAGAACAAAAGGCAAAGTATTCCTCTCTTTTTCTCTACCCTTTCCCCTGATCATTCCAGCAAGAGCGGCAGTTACTGGAAACCATCTGAAATCCTCTGAGATTAGATGTGCCCCGAACAGTCTCAATCTGATTGCCAGCCAGTTTGGCTCAAGCGGTGAACCTTCTCCCATGTAAGTCGGGAAGAAAAAATGCCCGTTTACAGCAAGATTGATAAGCCCTGTGACAACGATAACAAGAGCTGGCGAAAGGAAGAGAAGAAGACGAAGTGGTTTCTTTACACCGGTCTGAAAGAGTTCAGAAAGGAAATAAGCCCCTGCCAGAAAAACGGCCTGTTCTCTGAAAACAATGGCAAGAGCGCACAATACTGCCGCGCTGATGTATCTTTTCTTTGCATAGCAGTACAGTGACCAGACAACTGCCGCGACAACAGCGCTTTCGGGCATAGGTCTCATGGCTTGTGTTATAAAAAGAGGACTGGCAAGAAGAGCAAATGCGGAAAGCCAGCCAGCCATCTCACAGGAGAGAAGTCTTCCCAGCTTGTACATCCCCCATATGCTCAAAAATGTCGCTGCTGCCGGCAGAAGCCTGGCTACCCAGAGAGCATTGCCCAGCAATCCGGAAAGCAATGCCCACATCCAGAAAAACAGAGTAGGATGCCCCATCGCCTGTTCGCCTCTTTCTAATCCTGCTGCAAAGGGACTGTAACCGTTGTTTCTAATCCAGTTAACGGTGCTGTATCCATATCCAAGAGAATCGCCGAAAAGTGGAATTGAAAGTGACAGACTGTAAAGAACCGCAACCATTATCAGTCCGATTGTTATAAATCTGGTTTCCGAATTCACTGCCTGATCCTTTCAGCTTTTCCGTATCCAGGAGACGGCAAAAAGCCCGTCCAACCCGACATCGGGTGGGAATATTGAAAGAAATCCTCCACTGGTGAGAAGACTCTCCGGCGCAGGAAATGGAACTCTTTCAAATATCGAGTTTTTCTCTTCAAAAAGGCGAACTGCCTCAGAGTTCTCCGCAGGTTCGAGACTGCAGGTGGAATACACAAGCACACCGCCGGGCTTCACCGCTCTTGAAGAGTCCTGAAGCATCTTTCGCTGAATAAGAATTAGTCCCTGTTCAAGTTCGGGTGTCCAATTCCATCTGGCATCAAACCTTCTTCTGTAAACCCCGGTATTGGTACATGGAGCATCGACAATAACCTTATCGAATTTGCTTTTGAATGGAAGACGGGAACAGTCTGCCGCTACAGGGAAACAACCGTTCCAACCTATTCTGTCCCGGTTTTCCAGCCATCGTCCCATTCTTTTTCTTTTTCTGTCCAGCGAGATGATCAGTCCTGTACCGTTTAGGTGTGCAGTTTTTCCTCCTGGGGCAGCTCCTACTTCAAGAACAGTTTCCCCGGGGAGCTTCGCCATTCCCCGGCCAACAATTGCAGCAGATTCGTCCTGAATATAAAATTGCTTCGGGAGCTGAAAAGCTCCTTGTCTCTCCATAACCCGAAAGCGTTCAAGAAATTTCCCTGGTGCTGTATCATCCGGGATCTGACCGAAGGCATATCCACCAAGGGGTGGCGGCTGATTATTCCAGTCAAGCAGTTTTCCGGTAACAATTTCTCCGTAACGACTGATCCATCTGCTGACCAGTTCCTCCGGATGGGAATACCGCACATGCAGTGGAAGATCATCTTTTTCGCGGTGACCGGCAACCTTTCGGAGAACTGCATTTACCAAACCCCTGGTCTTGCGGTGGGAGTGAGCCTCTACCGTGGCTGAAACCGCTGCATGGGCCGGGGTGGAAAGAATGAGCAGTTGTGCCGCGCCAATTCTAAGACTGCAAAGAACATCTGCATCGAGAGTTTCCAGTGACTGCCTGACATACCTGCCCAGCGCATGATCAATTCTCTTCCGCCATATCACTGCTTCTCTGTATATCCTGGTGGCAAAAGCCATATCCTCAGAAGAAAGGGGGAGCTGCCTGGAGCTCCCCCTTAACAGAAGACACGCCTGTGTCCTTGAAGCAGTTCCTTTACTGTACGTTCTCAACTCGCTCCATATCAGGGAAGTACTTTTTAAGAGATTTCTCAACACCGAACTGCAGAGTCATAGCAGCAAACGCACAACCACTGCAGGAACCCTGAAGCCTGACCTGCACAACCTTATCCTTAATGGCTACGAACTCTATATCTCCACCGTCAGCCTGAAGCATTGGGCGTACTTCCTCAAGCTTAGCTCTTACGTTTTCCTCATTGAAGGCAAGTATGTCACTCATTACGTTTTCCTTTCATTGGATCAGCCAGCCTGAACCTGTGCAAGAACCAGAGCAACGACGGTCATTAGTTTAATAAGAATGTTAAGCGATGGTCCACTGGTATCTTTGAACGGATCACCAACGGTGTCGCCTATAACAGCCGCGTCATGACTGGGGGAGCCTTTTCCACCCATGTTCCCGGCTTCTATGTATTTCTTCGCGTTATCCCATGCTCCGCCGCTGTTGGACATGAAGATCGCCAGAAGAACACCTGTCACTATTGAGCCCGCAAGAAGACCGCCGAGTGTTTCCGCGCCATTGTCGCCAAAGGCGAAATAAACGATTACAGGAATCACAAGTGCCATGATACCCGGAAGGATCATCTCGTGAAGAGCTCCCCTGGTAGCAATATCAACACATTTTTCTGTCTCCGGGTCAGCAGTACCCTCCATGAGGCCTTTGATCTCGCGGAACTGCCTCCGTACCTCCTCTACCATTTTCATAGCCGTTTTACCTACCGCTCTCAGCGTAATGGAAGCGAAGATGAACGGTAGAAGACCTCCGAGAAAAAGCCCTGCGACCACATTGGGATTCAGGATGTTAATTCCGATTCCAAAAAGCCCTGTGACCTTCGCATAGGCAGAGAAAAGAGCGAGAGAAGTCAGGGCAGCGGAACCAATTGCAAAACCCTTGCCCATTGCGGCAGTAGTGTTGCCAAGGGCGTCAAGTTTGTCGGTTCTCTTTCTGACCTCTTCAGGAAGACCGGCCATCTCGGCTATACCGCCGGCGTTGTCAGCTACAGGTCCGTATGCATCCACCGACATGGTCATCCCCACATTCATAAGCATTCCCAGAGCCGCGAGCGCTATACCGTAAAGACCGGCAAAGTGATGGCTGACAATAATAGCTGCCGCTATAAATAATACTGGTCCGGCAGTAGACTCCATGCCCACTGCAATACCCTCTATGATGGTTGTTGCCGATCCTGTTTTTGTTGCTTCCGCAATTTGCCTGACAGGCTTGCTGCTGGTGTAGTATTCTGTGAAGAGACCAATGGCAGTACCTGAAATCACACCGACAGTAATCGCCCAGAATACTCCCATGGAAACACCAAGAAGATTCACCACCCAGAGAGCAGAGAAAACGGCCAGTATCGCGCTCAGGAAGGTTGCGTGACGAAGCACATCATGTGGCGAACCCTTTCTGAAAAGCTTTACAAATACAGCTCCTGCAAAACTGGCCAGCGTGCCAAGTGCCGCAAGAACCAGTGGAAGAGCGATAAGGGAAGTTTTTCCGATATGCGCAGCGACATCAGCAGTGGAAACGGTAAATAACGCGGAAACCCCCGCAGTGTCCATACTGAACGCAAGAACAATTGCTGCGATAATGCAACCTACGAATGATTCGAAAAGGTCAGCTCCCATTCCTGCCACATCACCAACATTATCTCCAACATTATCTGCAATTACCGCGGGGTTACGAGGGTCATCTTCCGGAATTCCAGCCTCAATTTTACCAACCAGATCAGCGCCAACATCAGCGCTCTTGGTGAAGATGCCTCCGCCAACCCTGGCGAACAACGCGATACTGCTGGCCCCCATACCGAAGCCGGCAATGCTGTTCAGGTCAATGGTTTCCATCCCCAGCAGATTCTGGAGAAATATCTTCACAGTTTCCACCTCGTGAAACACAAGGTAGAAAGCAGAAACTCCCAGAAGCCCCAGACCGGCCACTGCAAATCCCATGACACTTCCGCTGCCGAAAGCAGCAGAAAGCGCATCTGATATGTTTTTTCTGGCAGCATGAGTTGTTCTGACGTTTCCCATTGTAGCTGCGCTCATGCCGGCAACACCGGCAATCATGCTGAAAACCGCACCAGCTATAAACGCTATGGAAGTAGCTCTGTTAACGCCAAAGAAGAGCAGAACCGCTATAAGCAGAACAAAAACGAGAAGTATCCTGTACTGGGTTTTGAGATAGGTCATTGCACCGGAATGTATCATCGATGCAAGTTTCTTCATCTTATCAGTTCCCTGTGGTTTTTTCTTCACGCCAAGATAAATCAGCCAGGCAGCAACGCCAGCCATAATGGCTACAACAGGAGGAAAGTAGTCAAACAACAATTTCAGATTCAAAACAGCCTCCAGACAACAGACTTTGTTATTTTCTTAGCACACCCGAAGGTAACAGCGTTTATGGTTCAATCGAATTACCGGGTCAACCCCATGAGTGCTTCATAGGCTGGAGTATATCCCGGATCTCTCTCAAGAGCCATTTCCCAATACATTCTCGCTGATTCTGTGTCCCGTCTTCTGACGCAGATAATGCCAAGATTGTACAGGGCATCCACACCGTTCAGATCGATTCCATCATCTCTGCTGAAGGCAACCTCAACTGCTTTCAGCAAAAGAAGCTCTGCCTCCGACTCGTAGCCTTGCTGAAAGTGAGCAACGCCATCGTGAAAAGCCATATTGACTCCACCGATTTTAACCGTATCAACTGTAACAAGCGCCAAACCAATACCAGCTACCACACCCGCAGGAGCAAGTAGAAGACTTCTTCCAATGTTTCTCATAGCTCTAGGCACAAGTAACATAACGGTAAAGGGTATTACCGGTAATCTGAACCTGGCAGTCACAAAGAATGGAAGTATTCCAACGGCAAGACAAACAATCCACAGCAGCACATTCTTCTCAAGTCCGGCAAACCTTCCCGCAAAAAGAGCTCCGGGTAATATCAACCAGATCAGAAGACCGGAAACAGGAAAACCCGGTGAACCGGTCAGAATTCTCAATACAGGGGAGTATCTGCTGAAATAGTAAGCATCGTAGTTGCTTGGTATGGCCACCGGTGAAATCAGGTAAAACAGTTTCTTTCCGGTGAGTGCAAGAAAATCGACAGGGTGGGCAATAATGTGATCAGCTGTTTTCCGAACCCACCATGACGAAACTCCTGATGGAGATACATCATCTTCAAAAGGAGCGTAACTTGCTGCCCACACATTATCTATATACGGCAGAGAATCAGATGGTACGCCTGTGCCGGATGGAGCAAATGCTGTAAAACCGTCCGCCTCCGGTCCGCTTCCTATGTACAGATTTATGCCTCCCTGACTGGATATCATGGTTGCGCCATCTCCGTTAACCAGGTTTACAACCCAGACAAGAATCACCGGAACCGTCAGCAGCCAGGCACTTCTCCATGCCTTGCGATAAAGAATAAAAACCAGAGGAAAGAGCAGCACAGCTCCGGGGCGTGTAATAGCAGCCAACCCCAGGAAGAGCCATCCCAACCGATGCGGTTTCTCCCGGTCAAGCAGGAAAAACGAAAGCAGGAGAAGGCAGATGTACATTGGTGTGATAAGGAGAGTAGTGCTGTAAAAGAGATTAACCCCGTAAAGCATCCAGATTGATGCTGCCGCCAGTGAAGGAATTCTGCCGGCTCTCCGGTAAACAATCCGGTGAACAAGATGAACAGAGAAAACGCTGAAAAACAGACTGAGCAGAATACCGGAAAGCAGGGAGCCTCCGGTGAACATGTAAACAAATCCAAGAACCACAGGGTAAAGAGGCGCCCTGAAATACGGGGCATAAATAAAAATATCTCCTCCGGCTACCTCCCCTGCCCAGGCGTTATGCCATGAGGCATCAACAACCGGGTAGTCTCCCAGAGGAGAACAAAGTATGGGAATCGCTGTTATCGACCAGAGAATGAGAAAACCGATAATTACCGCAAAGCAGTCCTTTTGGGGCATCAGCGCGTTTTCTCAACGATGAGAGTTGTGGAATAGCCATTAATCAGCGGTACAATCTCCACTCTGCCTCCGTTCTTAAGAACTGTTTCCGCCCCCACCACTTGCCTGGCCATATAGTCTCCGCCTTTAACAAGCACATCCGGAAGGATTTTCTTTATCAATTCCAGGGGAGTGTCTTCGGAAAATGGGATCACACAATCCACAGATCTGAGACTGGAAAGAATCGCCGCACGACTCTCAAGCGGCTGGACAGGTCTGGATGGCCCTTTGAGTCTCTCAACTGAATCGTCACTGTTCAAACCCACAAACAGGCAGTCGCCCATTCCTCTGGATTTGTCAAGAATTTCCAGATGACCGGGATGAAGAATATCGAAACACCCATTTGTAAACACTATCTGTTTCCCCTGCTCCCGCAGCTTGCAGGCAAGACTGGCTGCATCCTCAGCGGAATAAACCGGTACTCTTGTTATGCAGTCACTCATACCTGCCTGCCTCCCTGAGAATATCATCTGGTTTTACCGCATAGACCCCAGGTTCAGCGCACACCGCTGCTGCTGCCAGATTGGCAAGTTTTGCGGCATCTGTCACAGCCATTCCACAACCGCCTGCGAGACCCATAATGGCGATAACAGAATCACCTGCGCCTGATACATCAAATACATGCCTGGCTACAGTAGGAAGATGCTGTG
>Ga0255383_1152_pt1 | contig 12126 bp, 11 predicted proteins | sample ANMaggSSYBR01C12_FD_182100 | JGI IMG/M metagenome (GOLD analysis project Ga0255383, IMG submission 182100) | Sediment cell enrichment communities from methane seep in Santa Monica Basin, California, United Staets - ANME aggregate JGI... | ecosystem: Environmental > Aquatic > Marine > Cold seeps >...
ATGGATTGTTCAGACCTGATGTTTCTTTTGTGAATTGCCAGTGATTCATTTTCGTCATAGATGGATTCTTCGTCCCGGGAGGGGAATCCTTTTCCCAGTTCACGAACCTTATCTCTGCAGATGTCATCAGGTACAAGAAAATGAGCAGCAAAGGCGTTTGCCCGTACTTCCAGAAGTTCACTATTTTTACTTAGATGGCTTACTGAAACCGGTCTATCTGTATCCAGTAGTGCATGACAGTATTCGTGAACAAGGGAAAACCGTACTCTAACTCCTGGATGATTGGAGTTTACAAATATGAAGAGTCCCCTGGTCTTGTCAGCAATAGTGAACCCTGAAATGTCATCCGGCATTTCTTCCTGCCCAATAAGAATGCCCTGGGATTCTATGAGTTTAATCACATCAGTTATTGGCTGATGTCCAAGGTTCAGTCGACTTCTTTCCTGACCGGCAATTCTTATGCCCTGTTCTTTTGCCTCCCATTTGCTTGCTGGTGGCTTCAGCAGATAAGATGCTGTGGTTAGGGGATTACCCTCTATTTTAAGAATTTCCCTGAGGTTTCTGCTTTCCCGTCCAAGTTTCAGACAATTCGCAACACACTCTTTCAGTTCGGAGTTAGTCTTCAGATCAGCATTTGCCCGAAACAGAATAGCCACAGGATCCCCGTCCGTTTGTTTTTCCTTAAAGAAAACCAGTGGATCGCAGCCAAAGAAGTCGGCTATCTTCTCAAGGGTAACAGAGTCAATAACCCTGTTACCCAGTTCCATTTGTGCTACTGTTGCTCTCGAGGTTTTCAAGTATGCTGCCAGATCATCCTGAGAGTAGCAGAATTTCTCTCTAAGCTGTCTGACCTTTGTTCCAAGTTTCATTATTACCTGTCACCTCCAGGTTGTATCCAGCTACCAGTTGATTCCAGCTGGAGTTTTGGAATCAAGTGCAAGATGAGATGTATGACCAGAGCACAGACCAGTAAAAAAGCCGGTAATGGCTTTTTTGAGATAAGGGCTGTCTACAGTTTCTTCCCAACAATCATATCCAATACCATGAAAATGATCTGTAGCTTTCACTCGGTTGCTCCAGTCTTTTTCAAGTTGGTGGACAATATACAGGGTCACAACTACCAGAAATATTAGAATCATAGGAGAATGTCCAAACGCTCTGTGGTTTGGAGATGTAGGTGGATCAATTAGATCCGGCAGTATACCTCCCAGACATCCTCCAAAACCCGAACAAAGCAACTCAAGAAGATTAAGCTCTTTCAAGCTGATTTGTTTAATCAGGCTTACTGAGGTTCCAGCAGCGATTCCGACTGTAATGTGTTTTTTCTTATTTGACATTTTTCACCTCCTTTCACTACAAACTAACAGCATTGACAAAGAATGTCAATAACTGACATAATACGTTAAACGCAAAGGAGATGATATAATGGCAATGCAAAAACCAGGAGAAAAGCCAGCAATGTCCGGAGAGTATCTGGAAGTTGGCCCCAGAGGCGGGCAAGTACCCGCACCACGTCAGGTTTCGATTGAGAAGGGAGACACTCCCTTGTCCCCGACTCAGAAACCGGGTCGGAAATGGATTAAGGTTGGGCCGGTAAAGCCATAGCCTCCAAGCCGCCGCGTCCTTCCGGCCCGGCGGGTTTCTGGAGTTCCGGGGAGTGTTCCGGGAGATGCTTGCTTCCCAGAAGTGATATCTTTTTTGTTTCTTGACTATTTACCTGGTATCTCTGCGGTGTGTGATAGATTTGTAATAGAAAAATGTGATAAGGTAAGATTTCTAATGATATTCCAGTTTCAGTAACGATTTTACTGTTTCCCTCTCTAATTCTAACTCTAAGGATAATGTAATCGATAACTTTACAGAATGTGTATATATAACTATATTATACGAGAAGGCTGGAAAAGTAATAGAAAAATAGAATTTCTAACAGTATTGTGACTGAACGAGGTATTCGAAATGAAAAAAGTAAGAGCTGCAGGATACCAGTTCTTCATAGAGCAGTTTGAGCTGAAGGTACTTCCAAACTGGCACAAGTCTTTAGTTAGTTCTGCTGGAACATTTAAAACTGTTGTCGTGGAAGACGGGTTGGAGACAACAACCTTTCCCCCTGTACGGTGGCCGGGGGATACTCTGGGGGATCATCTTGAGTTCGCACTGAAGTATGACGGTATTAATCTGGGAATACTGTCTGCTTTGTTTTCCGTTGTGAGCGCATACGAAATTGCAATTTGGATAGAATCAAAACCAACTGGAAAATATGCTCGCAGAATCTGGTTTCTGTACGAGTTCCTTACCGGTCAGACTTTACCGGTCAAAGATGTTACTCAGGGGAACTACATCGTGCTTCTTGAGCCGGATGAATACTATACAGCGGACACGGGCATAAGAGCCAAGCGACAGCGTGTGGTGAACAATCTGCTGGGAGGCAGAGAATTCTGCCCAATTGTAAGAAGAACTGATGTTCTTTCTTCTATGGAAGAATTTAATATTCAACAGAGGTGTGGAGAGATTCTGGGATCTTACCCTCCTGAACTTATTCGGCGCGCACTTAGTTACCTGTACAGCAAGGAAACAAAATCCTCTTTTGAGTTAGAACATCTTAAGCCAAGCGCATCCAGAACTGAGAGGTTTATTGCGTCTCTTGAGATGGCGACCAGGCGGGATTTTTGCAACAAAGAGGATTTGATCGGGCTTCAGAACAGAATAGTAGATGAGCGTTTCAGGGACTCGGATTACAGGAACAATCAGAACTACATAGGGGAGATGATTTCCTTCAGGGATCAGAGAATTCACTTCGTATGTCCTAAACCTGAAGATGTTGAATCACTTATGGCAGGTTTGCTGGCTTCTCATTTGAGCATGATGGAAAACTCTGCAGAGTTACCAGCAGTTATACAGGCTGCAATTGTGGCATTTGGATTTGTTTTTCTGCACCCGTTTGGGAACGGGAACGGCAGAATCCACCGTTTTCTGATTCACAACATTCTGTTTCTCAAGAATGCAGTTTCAGAGGGGCTGATGTTCCCTGTTTCAGCAGCGATGTTGAAGAAACCTGATTTGTATGAATACGCTCTTGAAGCATTTTCCCGCCCTCTACTGTCTTTGCTGAAATTCGATCTGGATGACTTAGGCCAAATGACTGTCAAGGGAGAGACTGGAAACTTCTACAGGTACATAGATATGACAGTACAGGCTGAGACTCTTTTTGAATTCGTCAAGATGACCGTGGATCACGAACTGGTTATTGAACTGGATTTTCTCGTGGATTACGATAGAGCCAGAAAAGCAATACAGGAAGTGATTGATATGCCTGACCAGAGGCTTGATCTGCTCATAAGGTTCTGCCTGCAGAATAATGGAAGATTATTTGCCGGTAAGCGGAAAACACACTTTGCTTTCCTCAAGAACGATGAGCTGGAGGCAATCGAGAAGATTGTGCAAAAGGAGTTGTTCAGCAAGCGATCGTTGATTGAGTGAATCCTGCTTTGGAAAAAGAGGAGCATGTCCCGCAAAATCTCATTTATGACCAGCAGAGTAAATTCATGAGGAGAAGCTTTTCCAGGTTTATAGGCACCGCTGACATATTCCCCCGGTGAGATATATGCGTTCGAGAGATGAGCGAGAAGGCACTTAAACATGTCGACGGAGTAATGCTGCTGCTGAGTTCAGAGAAGTGGTTCCGGGTGATACTGATCTGGAGCCGGAATCATCATTGAGAATGAGTTCTGCACCCCTTTATCTTATTTCGCAATTTGCTGATTGGCGGTGCTGATCAATTCAACAATGTCATTTATGATTCTATCAAGTCTTTTGGCTGACAGTCCTTTTGTAGAGTAACTCAGTTTTGCTTCTTGAGCCAGATGACTGTTATTGAATAGTTCAATTATGTCTTTCTTTCGCCATCTCTGTCTTCCTGACATTGGTGAAAGAGCCGGAAAACTCGGAGTGAAGATCCAATCTTCACCGGTAAAGTCAATCAGTGTGCAATTTTCATTTGTTTTACCCGTCCAGACGCCAGTATGTCGTTCAAGTTCTTTTTCTGTTCCGGCAGTAAGCAGATCACCCTTTAGTACATAAATAACCGGGAACACCGGCTTTCTTCTGAGTAAATAGTGAATCAATCTATTTCCTTCCATCTGTTGCGTTAATCAGTTTTCAATTTCCAGCAACACAAGCATTACTGGTGGTCAAACAGGCTCAACTGATTGGCAGTATCCTTTAGTGATTGCCTATTTCGGTCTCTTTAGACCGAGATCTTTCCAGAGTGGTAAGAAATCAATCTGATCTCCGTGGGATGCATGACTGGATTCAAGCATTTTCAAGAGGTTTACAACCTTTTTTCTGTAAGATTTGTCTTTAACTGCTTCTCTTGGAGATTTCCCATCAAGTGCAGGCATGTGCTCGTCAGGCCAGTTGCGATACAGATCTGCGTAAACCTGAGCCATAACTTCTTTGGGAACATCGAGTTTTTCTCTTGGAGGTGTTTCTTCCCTGGATATTTTTTCCATGTCAATATCATGGTATTCAATACTTGATTCTATTATCAAGTTTCCCAGTGCCTCTTCAACGGCATTTCCAACCCGCCGGCATCTTTCCTCAGAGTTTATATCAACAGTCATCTTGCTGTCTGAAACAAATATGCCTTTTGCGATAAGAACGGGATTCACTTTTCCTTTTGGTCTTTCCTCGGCCCAGACAAAAAAACTATCATCCTCTACTGCTATTTCGCTGATGCTATCAAGAGCTTTCATTGCTTCCGGTCTGGAATTATCCTTGAGGTTGTAGTGAATTGTTATGGGCTTCAGCATTTCCTGATCGGTGTTTTGCAGTATGGGCATTTTTCTCGGGGTTCCATGGATATTCGCCCAGAGTTGAGGGCCTGCCACCCAGTCTGTTTTTAGATATTTAGCCCATGTTTTTGACTTGCCGAAATACTCTTTCCTGACTCTCAACGAGTCAATAACATAGTCCAGCTCCATTCTCGGGATATCGAGAGCAAGACCTGTCATAAGATTTTCTCCTCTGCATCGGGCGAATCTGAAAAAGAAAATGGTCCATTTTATTAGCTGTTCAGTTGCAGACTTCTCAGTAATAGTCAGTGTTTTCCGTGACAGCAGATCAGTTACTTCAAAATGGCTTCCACGAACCACTGCTGTAACTTCATACAGCGAATAACTTGCATCCCTGTAGCTTTCCAGATATTCAACGGCAGCCGGGTGAAGTGTTTCTCTTTGATCTTCAAGAAAACGGTCAATGAGAGAAGTTCCGTCGGGAAATCTGTAGTCACTTAATGCTGAATCAAACTCATTCTGCAAAACAACTTCAGTAGCTCTTCTGATAAAGTCATGTACAACTTCTTCGCTGTGATTATCGGTCAGCTCCTCAAAATACTGTTCGTTTACTTCTTTGCGGATCCCCTCATCTTCATTTACCAGAATTTCAGCTAATCTCTCATGAACTGATCTTATGGATTCTCTTGCAATTGCATAGGTTCTTTTCTCCGTCTGCCAGCAGCAGTTCTTGTATTTACGCCCGGAGCCGCAGGGACATTTTGATAAAAGGTGAGTTTTGGGAGTAAGCATTTGTGCCTCCAGGCGGTTTTCACAGAAAACGAATTCAATACACAGGGAAGTTGTTTGAAAACAGATGGATTAATATGAACAGATCGGGAATCTTTTTCAATGGCACTTCAATGAGCCTTCTGAACTGTTGGTCCTTCTTTTTCAGGATGATTCGATATGGTTTTTCGTGTAATGTCATTTTTTGCGGAAAATCTTGGAGGATTGTCGAGGAATGAAAACCTTTCATCTTTTTAAGGTTTGATAGTTTGGGAGAGAGACCTCGTCAGCGACAAGGAGAATTCCCGTTTTCAGATCAATCAGGTGCAGTACTACCTTATGAGAAAATAATAAAACTTGGGGTTGTCGCATATTGCGGGAAAGATTTCGACAGGATTACTATAGCAGAAATTTCTTTCTTTTTGGCTATAGATATTCAAGGACAATAACAGCAATGCGCTGTGAGTGCAGATATTCTTTTCACCTAATCTGGGCGATTCAAGATATTTTCACTCTTAGAAGCATAACTTCCAGAGGATTTGCCGTCAAGATTTTGTTCTCACGTGTCTGCATGAACCGTTCCAGCAAAAAGAAGAGCAAATCACACATATTGTTCCTGAACTGGCATATAGACTATTTCTGGACGCGGTTTTGCGTCTGCTTTTCTTATTCTTCCTGATCGATTAGTAATTACTTTCTGGATGGGCTCGAGCTATATCACAAACTACCTTATGGAGGTTAGATTCATTATGAAATATCAAATGAAACTGTTGATCGGAGTTGCGATTGTTGCAGTGCTTGCTTGTGGAAATCCCGTTCAAGCGCCTGGAGGAGGCACCGCTGACATTGAGTTTCCCCCGATCGGATCACTGTACATCAGCTACAACACCAGCGCGACGGTTGTCGATGCCGTGACCCTGCTGGCTGAGGGCGGCGCGCCGCTCAACGGCTATACCTGGCAACTGGCATCCCTTTCCTCGTATCCCTCCGGGACGACCGTTGACCCGCTGACCGGGGTGTTTAAGCCCACCGGCGGCGCAATCTCGCATACGCCGACGACGTTCAGGATGACCGCCACCGCTGGCTCGTACACGGCAACAAGCCCTCCCTACACGGTCAGTGTGGTCGATTACGGGAGCGGACTCCTGCCCTCGGCGATTCTCCAGCAGTGGTGTCCGGGCGTCGACCCCAGCGCACTTGAGTTGATGGACGCGGAAGCGGGCAAGAGCTACGGTGCTTCGCTCTTTGTAATGGGAGGAACTCCGCCCTACTACTGGCGGGAAGACCTGTCGTACAGCGAGCGTGACGACTTGACCGAGGCCGGGCTCACGATTCACTACACAAACGGTGTCGTAACCGGCATGCCCTTCGAGAGTGCATCCGGCAAGACGCTGCACTTCCGGGTCGTCGTGCAAGACGCTGTCGGCGACACGGCTGCCTACGAGCCGGTCTACTCCATCAGCGTTCTCTAGCGTGAGTTTTTATGCATCGCTCAGGAATTAATGGTGAGCCGTTCTTGAATGTATGCTTCAACTTTCAAAGGGAGGTGATAGCGAATTCAACATCCTGATGTCCCAGATCTTCGGTGGAATGGTCAACTGGAATCCCCGTGTTCATGCATTGATCACTGATGCCTGCCGGGACCGGCGGGGCAATTTGTACCCGTGCCTGAAATAGACGCTTCCAATATTCTGGGGATTGAAAAACTCTTTGCCGCTCTTGTTTTCTGGATGCTTCTGGAGGAAGGCATGATCTCTGAGGAGCTTGCAAGAAGACGCGCACCTGGAAGCACAGCGGCTTCAGCGTCTACCGTACTGAATCCATTGAGGCAAGCGATGATAACGGTCGAAAGACCCTCAGCGAATACATATCAAACAATCATTTTCATGGCATAAACAGATATATCGATTAAAAAAAAGAGAAAAGAATTTTTCATTTCAGGGACTAAATCGGCAATTACGGGCAATTCACGAGTATCTTTGACTGGGTGTACAAAGCGTATTATGTCTACTATTTTATCCGTGTGACTATTCTTGCAGAGAAGGGATTTCATTTTGGAACATATTGAAATAGAGAAACTTATTGATATCTGTCGTGCGAATGGTGCACGCAAAGTATCTCTTTTCGGTTCGTTTGTTCGAGGGGAAGCCGGTCCTGACAGCGATATTGATTTGATTGTGGCTTTCATTCATCCAACAGGTTTTCTTGCTCTGGTTAAACTTGAACGAGAACTCTCTGAAGCAATGGGCAGGAAGGTTGATCTTTTAACTGAGCAGGCAATCAGCCCGTATCTGCGGAAACAGATACTGAGTGAACAGAAGGTTTTGTATGAAGCAGCAGGATAATTGTCTTTACCTTCGACACATTTTAGATTCAATCGCTAAAATCAGAGAATATATTGAAAGTGCAGATGAACACACATTTCGAAATACTGATTTGCTTCGGGATGGGGTTATCCGGCAAATTCAGATAATTGGAGAAGCTGCTAAACGAATCTCTCCCGATCTTCGTTCTCACTACTCGGATGTTCCATGGCGCGATATGGCCGGAATGCGCGATAAGCTTATCCATGACTACTTTGGAGTTGATGTAGATATGGTTTGGATAACAGCCACCGAAGATTTACCTGAATTAGAGAAGTCAATATCAGATATTCTCTCAGAATTGGATTTGTCACGGTAATTCATTGTCAGAGCAGGGCATTCGAATGTCAGATCACGAAGAACCGGGAAGTATTTGCCTGAGGCCGTTTCTCTTTCAGAAGCGGCCTCATTGTACTGCCGGTAAATGAATGATTTTACCGGTTATTGTTCCTGTTTAAGTCTCCGGTTCTTTTCCACTATCTGCTCGATACCTGCCAGGGTCTGCTTGTTGGCAGAGCCTTCAATGGCCTTTACTGCGATGTCCTGTACTTTACCGTACGCTTTTTCCAGTCTTTCATTGATCTCTGCCAGTTGTTTGGCCTGTTCTGTAACAGTACCCTGGAGGGATTCAATCTTCATCTGAAGCACATTACTCCTGCCCTCGGCCTCTACTTTAATGAAAGCTTCGTTCTTTTCTGCGATCTCATTCAATCTGTCAGAGGTATCTTTAACTGCTTTGGTTATGCGTGTTTCAAGTTCTTTTGGGAAAGCTGCAACTTTCTCCTCAAGATCCTTCATGCGTGTCTCTCTTTCTGCTACACCGGTTTCCCGGTCATGCAGATCTTTCTCTTTGTCTTTGACGATTTTTTCAAAGTCTTCCTTATCAAGAGCCAGTTGTTTCTCCTGTTTTTCCTTTTCATCTGTCAACTGGTTTCTGGCCAGATCCTGCTCTCGATTGAAATTGTACTCAAATTCTTCCTTTTGCCGCTGACGCAGCTTTTTCTCCTGCTCGTCTTTTTCTTTGGTGGATTCCTGAGCCGCTTGTTTTTCTTTGTTCCACTGGATGCGTGTTGATTGAATATCATCATCGAGAAGTTGCTTCCTTGCATTCATTTCAATATCAAACTCTGCTTTTTTCCTGGACATTTCGGCTTCGTACTCTAATTTCTTCTGGTTCTGGGCTCCGATTAATGCCGCCAGTGCATGGGCTGATCTTTCTATTTCAAAGATTTCTTTAAGTTCGCTATCTTTTATTGCGATGGCTTCCTGGATTTTCTTGTACTTCTCGGTTTCCACTTCAATATTCTCAGAGATTTGCGTAAGTGATTTGCTCATCTCTACTCGCAAATCATTGATTTCCGTCAGTATGCTTTTCTCGGCAACGGTATCGGCAACCTTTACCACTTCTACCGCCTTTTTCTTTTCAAGTATTACTTCGGGTTTAAGCTCGCTCTGGGCTTTGGCTTCCAATTGATCGACCAGGTCATTGTAGGCTTCAATTATCTCTTTCTTGGTGTTGGACATTGAAACATCAGTATCTGCTTTCTTTTTGGCAACCATGATGAACCTTTCTGACTCAGTTAACGGAATTGGATAATTCGATCTTATCCGGTAATCCCTGTTTCCAGTTTCCCGAAAAGAAACATAACACAAACAGAGAATTTGATTTTTCCGGAGTTGATTCCGGTATGGGATTCTGTGCAGTGACGCAGGATACTTGTGCAGTAAGCTATTCAGCGGTTATGGAGAAAGGTTGAAAAGCTGTCGGAAGAGGAAGAAAGTATTAGCTGATGTGATATTATGGTGCTTTCTGAGCTCTTCGCTCCATAAGAATTTCTCTCCCAAGATATAATTTCACCAGACTCTGGTAAGGTATATCCTTCTTGTGAGCAAGAATTTTTAACTGCTCAATCATGTATTCGGGAAGACGAATTGAGATTGATTTAGTTGTGGGTTTAAGATTCGGGAAGACTCCGTGCTTCGGAGAGTTGATGTCCATATAATCTAAAGGAGAGTTTTTTGACCAGAACTCTCTTTCCTGATCCTCGTTTTCAAACAAGGGTATTGTCTTGTTAGTGTTCTTCATAATACTTTCTCTCTTTCCTGCTCATATCTCTTGCGGAAATAATTCTAATCAGTTTTCCGCGGACTGTGTAAATAATCGTCAGCTGCCGATGGGAATCAGTTCTGCCCAGAGCACTGTATCTCATTTCAGCTCGTGAATGTTTTTTATCTTTTATGATTATTAATGGTTGATTAAAGAAAATTTCTTCGCATTCTCCGTTAGACACATTGTGTTTCAAGAGATTCTTATTTCTATTCCCGTCATTCCAGTCAAAACCTGTAATATCTGCTTGAATTAACTTCATGCATGTAATGTATACATATGCAATATACGCGTCAAGGGTAGTTTCAGGTTTTACTGGTATTATAAAAAGCAGAGTTACAATGGTTTTGGCGTTAGAACCGGATCCATCACAGGAACTCGTAGCGAAATGCCGTAGAGTGCTGTGGCTACGAGGCTTACGAATGCATAATCCGGTAACCGAGACATCTGTCGAGCGTCCCGCCTTAGCGGAGGCATACTTTTACAGTATGTCGAGGACGGATGCATGAGTATAACGAAGTAGCCGCTGCTGTATACGGTGTTGCAGTAGAGTATTTGTGATGGATTTGGGTTAAAGGCAGTAATAATGGGTAAGGCAGGTGCAAAGCAGTATGGGAAGTGAATGCCGGCAGAAAACACCACAGGAAATCAAGTGATTCCCGTAAAGTTTACTGCCGGGGGTATTTAAATCAGCATCTTTCTACTCATCCCAGTCAGGGTATTGAGGGGGAGATTCTCCCTTCTTCATGATGATTGCCGGAAGTATTTTCTCCTTCGTGCTGGATTTACCCTCGAATGTCAGTTCATGCCACCATTCATCACCCCAGTCGAAGAGGTAGTAAAACTTCTGTTTTTCCCTGAGCCTCAAAGAACCAAGCGTTGCTTCAGTTGAGTTGCCTTGTTCGCCGAATGGCGCCATGACATCTTCCATCGGGGGAAAGAATGCTCGGGATTTCATTATCACCTGCTTGGAGCTTGTGGCTTTATTCGGGAAGAAAAATGAATACAGGTGTTCCTCTTCCCGGTCAAAGGCACGGAAGATCGCTTCGTGGAGATCATTCAGCGTCTGATCTTCTCTGATGGCGATTTTCCTGTAGATCCTCTTATTACCAATCAGGGCTACCTTTACCTGCAGTACTTTTCCATTCGATTTAACTTGTCCTGTTGTTTGTTTTCCTGTGCTGTGGTTTCCTGCCGGAGCTTTTCCGGTAAGAATGGAATTACAGAGGTCTTCGGAGATATCTTCCAGCGGTTTAAGTTCATCTTCTTCCTCTTTAACAGGGAAGGGGATTCTCTTGATATCCATTTCATTAATAATCTCAAAAAGCTTGTCACCTTCCGGAATCGACAGGTACTTTGGCTTAGTGCCTATTTCGATTATTTTCTTTAAAAGAATTCCGGGAACAGAAAGTTCCATTCTACGCAGCGAACCTTCCGGAGCGAAGAGTTCATGTACCGCATAACCAGTATCCTCGTCAACTACCAGCAACAAGTAAGCAGTCGATGGTCGTTCGCCGGGCTGTCCGACGCTTCCCGGAAAAAGAAAAAGACTGGCCTGAGTGCCATTTATGCCTGGTGGAAGGTTCCAGAGGTCTTTCAGAAGCCTGCTGTCCAGCTTGTACTTGTCCTTAAGTTCGGGGGAGGGGGGGATGTTTTCAACAGAATCCACCCACTGACCCATAAAATATGTCCTGTAAAGGCATTTCATATCACTTGAGTCCAGGTCATGAAACTGTTCTGTTTCTTTCCTGCGATAAACATCAAGCGCCTGTTCAAGATATTCAGTGAGCATTGTCGCTTCGCCGCTGGTTAAAAGAGCGGGAATGTAACCGGGAGTATGGGACATGAAAGCAGGGGTTCCAGGACAATCCTCTTTATCGATTCCGGAAGACTTAAAAGGCTGTGTTACTTCCGGAGGGAGATCACTTAAGTCTTCGAAGATCAGAGAAAACATTTCCAGCTCAAGCATGCTGTTTTGCTGGTTCAACCGCCTGATCCGGTGAAGGGCGGTTTCTCCTCTGTAGATCAGTATGCCGAATGTTTCACCAAGCTGTCCGATTATCTGGATGTAGCCGGTTTCTTCTATGCCTGACAGCTT
>Ga0255383_1130_pt2 | contig 12046 bp, 12 predicted proteins | sample ANMaggSSYBR01C12_FD_182100 | JGI IMG/M metagenome (GOLD analysis project Ga0255383, IMG submission 182100) | Sediment cell enrichment communities from methane seep in Santa Monica Basin, California, United Staets - ANME aggregate JGI... | ecosystem: Environmental > Aquatic > Marine > Cold seeps >...
AGCCTACACCGGGAGCGTCCCGTGCGTCAGCACGGAGCGTCAGCACGGAGAGCGCAGAAACTGAAGAAGATTCAGAGGGTGTCCCGGACGTCAGCACGGAGAGCGAAGAAGCTGAAACAGAGGGTGTCCCGAAAGCAGCAAAGCCTACACCGGGAGCGTCCCGTGCGTCAGCACGGAGCGTTAGCACGGAGGAATCGGCAGACCTGAGTGCCATGTTCGGCGGCAGTGAGCCTGCTCCAGAGCAGGAAGCTGAAACAGAGGGCGTCCCGGATGTCAGTATGGAGAGCGCAGAAGCTGAAGAGGATTCCGCGGGCGTTTCGCCGGAGGTCTCTGAACCAGACAGAGAGTCTTCTGCGGAAATTTCTGTTGTTGTGCCCATTGTACCGGAGGATGTTGTAGAAGATTCTGCTGAAGAGGAAGAAACTACTCCGAAGCCGGTGAAGGAAACTGCTAAGATGCCGCCTGGGCCTTCATGCTATACCCTTCTTCCCGGTGACAGTAATGCATTATGTGTAATGAAGCTGGAAGATGGCAGCGCAAGGGTGTTAAGAAGTCTCGTTGTTGCAATGGACGGATCTGTTTTCCTGGACGGAGAAGTTCTAAGTGGCAATGGTCTGATCTGGATGGGACAGGGCAGTCTTACTCCTGTTGCGGTCAGATACAGAGAAGGAATGACCGTACGTATTGATCGGGTGGCTGTCAGACCGGTAGAGGTTGTTAATGAAGCTTGTGGTATCGGTTCTGTTCCGTCTTTGTGTAAGTTTTATGGAGGTGGAAACGATAGCAGTATTCTAATGTTTGTTACCGGCAGACTTAAAAAATTGACAGTAACACCGGGTCTGAAGGTTCGCGGAGAGTGCGTTGTTATGGCAGATCCCAAGGTTTCCTTTGTCGAGGAAGAGTCAGGCTTTCTCTCTCTCTCCGGTGAAGGAATGGTGATAATCTCCGGCTGAGGTTTGCATAAAGAGAGCAGAATGTTCTATTATCGGAGCTCCTGTGGGGATGTAGCTCAGTTGGGAGAGCGCTGCCTTCGCAAGGCAGAGGTCGGCGGTTCGATCCCGCTCATCTCCACCAGTCATATAGAAATGGTGTTATGAATGAACCGCCAATCAACTAATCAGCCTGGTGCTGGCTGTAGTGTAGCATGGCAACTTCAGAATGGCCGCAGTAGAATCCAGCGGGGTATGGCAGCCGATGGATTCAGAGGTGATTACCCGTACGCAGGGGTGACTGTTGTGGCCGAGAACAGGATTCCGGAAGATAACTCTTCAGCATTAATTGCTGTTGAAACAGTGAGGGACGTTTTTGCGGAGGGTGTGGCCTTTGGTGTTGAGGATGCCCTGCGGGATTCTTTACTGGAAGCAGCTGGAATCATCTGTGACAAGAAGCTCTCTGGATGCAGTGCAGCAGCAATAGCATTCAGTGGTACTCATTTATGGTATTCCATTGCAGGGAATTGCAGATTATATAAAATTGATTCTGATGGGGTAAGTTGCATTGTGCATGATCAGTCTGCTGCAAATAGGATGAACATTTCTCCAGACCATCCAGATTATTATAAGAGGATTAGAGAACTGGAGTGGTGGCTTGGGAGTTCAGCACCGAACAAACCGATAAGCGGTCATGCCCGTATCAAGCAGGACACAACTTTTGTCATATTTACGGCCGGTGGATGGACTCAATTTGAAAAAAATACTACTGTAGTTCACCGTAAGGGAATAAAGAAAACACTTGGAGGTTGGCTTTCCTCCCTTTCCAGAGATATGAAACTGGCATACCGACGACAGGGTGGTGCTTTGGGTGCAGTTTCCGGTGTGAAAAAAGGAAGCGTAAGTTCCATGTCATGGAAATCAATGATTTATATGGCAGCATTTCTTGGTTTGATCGGATTCCTTGTTTTTGCCAATCCATTTTCAATTAGCTCTGAAACTGATGTAAAAACGGACCTGTTTTCCTCTGATTCAATGGAAGAAATTGTTCAGCCTATCGTAGCGGATACGGTATCCAGCATTGAAATTCTTGAGGAACCCGGGCTGCTGAGCATTGTTTCAGACAGTTTGTTTTATACAGGGCAGGAGATTACAGAACTAACAGTACCTGACATTACCGCAGATCTCCCTTTACAGGTTGTGCAGGTTGGAGGCGATGTTCCACACTTGAGTTCTGACACCTTTGCGGTTAGCTTAAACTTTGAACCGGATCTCCAGTGGGAGAATTTCGCGCCGGGTATTTATGCAATCAGAGGAGACACTGCATCTTTCATGCTGGCTCACGTTATCAGTCCAGCTTATCCGGGGCTTGAAATATTAGAACTTGATCGTATCATTACAGTCAGAGAGAATGGAGTTGCTGAGTCTGCGAGATGGCTTTCCAATCTTTCGCAGGATAGCGCAGCAAGTACTGCTGTGGTTGTGGAAACAACAAGCAGTGTTGCCGGAGGGGCAGACTGGATAAAGAAATACCCTGTTTTTACAAACGGTAACAGAACTGATCGTGCTGATGAAGCAGGTGGTTTCATGGGAGATACTCTTCCAGGGCTCCCGTTATTGAGAAACCCCCGTTGCTACAGACTTATAGTTATTCTTTGAGCTAAGCGACCTTCCGGGCTAATTAGTGCATCATATTTCCTGAAGAGCTGTTTACGTGTATTCAACGCTCCTTACAATAGCACCGGACAGCTCCCAATTTTCGCCGTTTTACAACAGTGGAGCATTTGAGATCTGAAAATGAGACTTGAAAAAAATCCGCTTTTTGTCTATCTTTGCCTGCTGGCCACTCTAGGTGGGGAGCTAGCGGTGCCCTGTACTCGCAATCCGCTATAGCGGGGTCGAACACCTGGCGCGGCGTTGTTCACTGGAGTGCGCTTCGAATATTGGTTTAACAATCAGAACCCGCGCGGCGTAACCCCGCGAACCCGGTCAGGGCCGGAAGGTAGCAGCCGTAAGTGGAATGTTGCGGGTGATGCGGACAATTCTGTTTGTGCCTTTATTCTGATTCACTTTTTTGAACCCGTCAATCCGGGTCGGGTGGCTGGTACTTCCAACAGCAGACAGGGGGTCATATTGAGTTATCTTGTGTTTGCACGAAAGTGGAGACCTCAGACTTTTCGTGATGTTATTGCTCAGGAACATGTAACAAAGACCTTGCGCAATGCTATTGAGAGTGAACGGATTGGCCATGCTTATCTGTTTACCGGTCCCAGAGGTGTAGGCAAAACAACCACAGCCAGAATTCTTGCTAAAGCTTTGAATTGTGATAACGGACCAACTCCTGATCCTTGTATGGAGTGTGAGGCCTGTGCAAGAATCGCAGCAGGCGGTCACCTTGATGTGCTTGAAATCGATGGTGCCAGCAACAGGGGAATTGATGAGATCAGGGACCTTCGGGAGAAAGCCCGATATGCTGCTGCAGAAGGCGGCTACAAAATATACATCATTGATGAGGTTCACATGCTTACCAGAGAGGCGTTCAACGCTCTTCTGAAGATTCTGGAGGAACCGCCTGATCGGGTAATTTTCATATTTGCTACAACTGAACCACGAAAAGTACCAGCCACCATTTTGAGTCGCTGTCAGAGGTTTGACTTCAGAAGGATACCCTCTTCTGTTATGGGAAGATACATCAGTGATGAAGCAGGTAAAGAGGGTATAACAATAAATGCTGATGCACTAAGTCTCGTGTGCAGGGCATCCGGTGGAAGCATGAGGGATGCTCTTTCCATAATGGATCAGCTTGTAAGTTTTTCCGGAAAAGATATTGCAGGTGAATCGGTTTCCAGGCTTCTCGGTCTGGTTGAAGCTGATCTTCTTGCCGACATCTCAGCTTCGGTTTTGCATTCCCAGGGAGCCAGAGTTCTTGACCTTATTGAGGACGCTCTTGTCCGGGGATACAGTATTGAGGAACTGATTGACGCACTGGTGGGTTTTTTGAGAAACCTCCTTCTTGCGGCTTCCGGTGCGGAGAAGGGAATAACTGATCTTTCTGACAGCGAGACTGTTTTAATACAACAGACTGTTGCTGGCGTTTCTGATGTGCACGTGCTTAATGTTCTAAGACTTATCAGCGGTGCATCGGATCAGATAAGAACCGGAGCCTCCCCTAGAATTTCCCTGGAAGCTGCCTTGATGACTGCTTCCAAACTGGGTATTGCTTTTGGATTTGAGGATTTGCCTTCTGTGGTCGAGAGGGTTGCTACCGCTGCAGTGAAGTCTGGGGAGATAACAGAACCTGCAGTGGTTCTCGAGGTGACTGAAAGTGCAGTCAGTCGCAGTACTGGTGGTGCGAGCACCGAAGCCCATACCGGGATCGTCCCGAAAGCAGCAAAGCCTACACCGGGAGCGTCCCGTGCGTCAGCACGGAGCGTTAGTACGGAGAGCTCTTTAACCAATAACAAGGGCGTCCCGAAAGCAGCAAAGCCTACACCGGGAGCGTCCCGTGCGTCAGCACGGAGCGTTAGTACGGAGAGTTCTTTAGCCAATAACGAGGGCGTCCCGGGCGATAGTACGGAGAGCAAAGAAGCTGAAACAGAGGGCGTCCCGGACGTCAGTACGGAGAGCTCTTTAACCAATAACGAGGGCGTCCCGGGCGATAGTACGGAGAGCAAAGAAGCTGAAACAGAGGGCGTCCCGGACGTTAGTACGGAGAGCTCTTTAACCAATAACAAGGGCGTCCCGGGCGATAGTACGGAGAGCAAAGAAGCTGAAACAGAGGGCGTCCCGGACGTCAGTACGGAGAGCTCTTTAGCCAATAACAAGGGCGTCCCGAAAGCAGCAAAGCCTACACCGGGAGCGTCCCGTGCGTCAGCACGGAGCGTTAGTACGGAGAATACTTCCACATCTGCTGTCCCCGATTCAGAAAAAGAAGAAGTTGAGAAGAAAACAGATCAGAACGAAAAGGATAAAGAGAATTCCTATGTAAGGAAAGTCTCCGGACTATTTGATATGATTCCTGAAAACAGATAGACAGGTGGAAAATGAACCGTCAGATGAAGAAAATGATGGCCCAGGCGCAGAAGATGCAGCAGGGCATGATGAAAGCCCAGGAGGAACTGGCCGCGGAAAGAATAGAAGGCTCTGCCGGTGGCGGTATAGTAAAGGTGACAGTGACCGGGCAGTCTGATGTAGTTGGTATTAAGATTTCTGCGGAAGCAGTTGATCCCGAGGATGTAGAAATGCTTGAGGATCTGGTTCTTGCTGCCATTCATGATGCTGTGGAAAAAAGCAAGGTAGTCGCAGAGAAAAAAATGGGTGGGGTTGGAGTACCTGGAGGTCTCGGAGGTCTGATGTGAAAGAGTCCATTGTTGACTCTTTAGCTCTTACTCTGGGGAAACTTCCCGGAATAGGGAAGAAAACCGCTCTTCGGCTGGCTTTCTCTCTCGTCGACAACAGAGAACTTGCCTCCGATCTTTCAAGTGTTCTTGCTGATACTGTGACGGGGGTCAGAGAATGTGCTTTATGCAGGAATCTAACAAGCGAAGAGGTGTGTGAAACCTGTCTTGACGTCTCCAGGCAAAATACTGTCTGCGTGGTCCATACCCCAGCCGATCAGAGATCCATTGAAGATACCGGATTGTACAGAGGGCACTATTTTGTTCTCCACGGTACACTCGCTCCTCTGGATGGTACAGGTCCCTCCGAGCTTGGGATTTCTCAGCTTATTGAAAGAGCTGTTGACATGAACGCTTCAGAGGTGATTCTAGCTCTGGATTCCACCACAGAGGGGGAGGCGACATGCTCATACATCGCCAATCAGCTTGAATCTAAAAACATCCGGGTAACACAACTCGCCAGGGGATTACCTCCCGGGGCCCTTGTGGAATTCGCGGACTCACTTACATTGTCTCAGGCTCTCAAGGGCCGTCGCAGATTCTGATGGCTTTAAACTGGCCCAACAGGCTTACTGTAGCAAGAATCATCATGGCTCCTGTGGTTATGATTCTTCTTCAAATGGGAGGGCCTGAGGCCAGATGGACCGCCTTGATAGTGTTTGTGATTGCTGCTCTTACGGATATGGTGGATGGTTACCTTGCCAGGAGGTATGGCTGGATATCCAATCTGGGAAAATTTCTTGATCCCCTGGCAGACAAATTACTTGTGTGTCTGGCGTGGATCGGCCTGGCAGACCTTGGACTTGTGCCTCAGTGGACTGTCTACGTTATTATTGGCAGGGAACTGCTGATTTCCAGCCTGAGATCTATTGCAGCCTACGCAGGTGTTCTTATCCTGCCCTCCGGGATTGGAAAGTGGAAGGCTGCGATACAGATGTTTTCGGTGTCATACTATATGCTTCTTTCCGTTCTCGAACAAAGCACTATTCCCAGGATTGCTTCTGTCATAGGCATAGTTTCCATGTGGATTGCTTTGGTACTCACAGTAGTTTCAGCATTTCATTACTTCTGGAGAAACAGAAGTGTTCTGCAAAGGCTGGGGATGTGAGAGCAAAGCTTTTCCGCTTTCTTGGCGGAGCACTGGCTTCAACCCTGGGCACCGGTTTTTTCCCGTGGGGGCCGGGTACGGTGGGCAGCATTATTGCAGCAGTGGTTTTCTTCTATTCTCCAGTGAATCCTTTTGTTGTTCTTCCTTTTATTCTTCTGCTGGGCTGGATTGGATGTGAGGCTGGCAGAAAATTGTGGGGAGAAGATCCCTCAATCGTAACCATCGATGAGGTTGCCGGCACCTGGATTGCTTGTCTGGCAGCTCCTCAGGCATGGGGCGCATGGGGGATTCTTGCTGCACTTGTTCTGTTTCGGATATTTGACATTGCCAAACCATGGCCGGTTAACAAGCTGGATGAAATGAAGAACGGAATCGGCATTCTTCTTGATGATGTTGCCGCCGGTCTTATGGCTGCGGGTGTACTGTACACAGCTTATCTGATTGATTTCTTCAATGTTCTCTGAGGCCGCGCTTGTTCTGGTAGGAGATGAGCTTCTTAGTGGTCGAACCAGAGATGTGAATCTTCATAGGTTCTCGGGGTTACTGGCGGAGCGAGGCCTTCCTGTTGTTCTGGCCAGGGTTGTCCGTGATGTCCCATGTGAGATATCTGCTGCTGTGAAGGATTCTCTTACGGATGACAGGGTTGTTATTGTTACCGGAGGGATGGGCCCCACTGATGATGATCTGACTGTTAAAGCGGTGGCTGATGCCTTTAATCTTTGTCTTTTCCGATCACCTGTCGCGGAAGGAATGGTCAGAAAAAAGCAGCGCCAGTATGGGCTTGGCATGCCCCTGTCCGCCTTGAAGCAAGCTGATATACCGGAGGGAGCTTCGCCGGTACTGAATCCCGCAGGGATAGCTCCAGGAATTGTGCTTCCCGTGGGTGAAGGTGTCGTTATCTGTGTACCCGGTGTTCCCCGGGAATCTTTGGCCCTTATTGAGCCCTGCCTTCAGGCTGCTGGTATCCAGCCCGGCAGAGTGAAGCAGGTAAAGTTCATCAGAACATGGGGTTTGAAGGAGAACAATCTCTTCGATGCTCTGAGGGAAATCGCGGAGAGGAACGATGTTGTCCCCGCATTTCTGCCATCTCCCGGCAGAGTTGATATCAAAGTCTGCGGTTCGGGTTCTGATGATTTTTGCCGGGATGTAATGGGAAAACTAGGCAATCGGGTTTATTCGAATCTGCGGGATGAAACCCTTGAGGAAGCTCTCGGCAGGAAACTGATTTCATCAGGGCTATTTCTTGCTACTGCCGAATCGTGCACAGGTGGGGGTATGGGCAGTGGAATCACATCGGTGCCCGGCGCGTCCCGCTGGTATGCCGGAGGAGTGATTACCTATTCCAATCATCTGAAAACCAGATTGCTTGGAGTTAAAGAAAAAACTCTAGCAGAACACGGAGCAGTCAGCGAGCAGATCGCACTGGAGATGGCAAGGGGTGTACGCAGGATTACCGGAGCGGACTGCTCCCTGTCGGTGACTGGAATCGCTGGCCCGGACGGGGCTACCGATGAAAAACCGGTTGGAACTGTGTGGACAGCCGTCTGCTGCCGGGAAGTGGAGCAAGCCTGTCTCTGGCATCTGGGGGGAGACAGAGAATCAATAAGGGAAGGAGCCTGTGCGCGGGCTCTTGGAACCCTTTTTGAATTGCTCTTGTGAGATTGTTTGTTGCCCTTGAACTTTCCAGTGACACTATCGACTTTATTGAAGAGTGGCGAAAGCCTCTAATCAGAAAGTACTCTGATCTCCGATGGACCGGCGGGGAGCAACTCCATGTAACTCTTCGATTCCTGGGTGACAGGAATCCTGATCAGGTCGCAGGTGAGATGAGGAATCTGTGTCTCGAAGAGCTTCTTCCAATTGAATACACTATTTCAAGAATCGGACAATTCGGGAATCCCCCTTCTGTTCTGTGGCTTTCCGGGAGTTTTTCTTCTGAAGTGTTTTCAATGGCTCAGCGTCTTGATTCAATTCCGGATGGCGAGGGAAAGACCGGAGGAAGCAGGCATTTCAATCCGCATGTTACTCTTGCCAGGATTCGAAGAGGTTCATCGTGCCCGAACATTACCTTCAGCAGGCAGATTGCCGGTGTGGGCAGTGCCATCCATCTGATGAGCAGCAATCTTACTCCCGATGGATCGATCTATACAACTCTTTTCAGCGTTGAATAGGAAAAGATCACTGTCGGTTCCTACCTTACTCTTTGGGATTCAATTGATCTCAGGTTGTTTTTTGGGAACTGAAGAAGCTGAGAGACTATAGTACCTTCAGGGTACGAGGGTTTTACAATGGAGGAAAAATGAAATGGTATAATTTATGTTTATTCCTGCCACTGCTCCTTGCCGGATGTGGCGTGAGTGAGTCCGGTGATCCGGAAGAGGCTCAGAATGAATTGGAAAGTGAGCAGGTCAGATATCTTGCTATTGTGGATTCCATTGGTGTGGAGCTGGGAGATCCTGATTATGTTTTCGGTTCAATTGAGGCGGTATCCCACACAACTGAGGGAAACATTCTTGTTCTGGACAGGGCGGCCTGCAGCGTTGCGGAGTTTGATCCGGATGGAGAGTTTGTGAGAAGGATGGGGAGAAGCGGCTCCGGTCCAGGCGAGTTCCTGAATCCTCTCTCCATGGTAAGACTGGGCGATGGAAGAGTCGCTGTACTTGATGTCAATCTCGGTGGTTTCTTTACCTTTCTCCCTGACGGGAGCTATGAGGGAATGATGCTTGAGCTACTCGGCGGTGAACCGATTATGTATGTCACTCCTTCTGTGGAAAACACATTTATAGGTACTTTGAATACATGGAATCTTGTTGGTGATGAGTATATAGTCAGCGTGGTCGTCGGAAGATTCGGAATGGGTTCGGGCGAGCCTCTCACTGTTTACTGGCAGGATTCTTTCCCCTGGGATTTCCAGGATATTACACCGTTGGTAAAAGGGTCGTATTTCGCCAGGACATGGGCATCGGACAGAAGCGGTAACGTTTTTGTCGCCCCAAGATCAGAAGAAGAGTACATCATTCAAGGCTTTTCAGCAGAGGGTGAACCAACGGTTACGATTGAACTGGAACTTGATCCTGTGAGAAAAACTGATGATGAGATCGCTGAGGAAGCGTACTTCTGGAACAGACGGGCCGCAAGTATGGGTGTATCCGGACCCATTGACTATCAGCCCGACGAGTACAGGTGGATGGTGCATTCCATGGGTATTGACGCGGATGAGAGACTCTGGGTTCGAAGGGGTACCGAGGAAACTCCGACCTTTGATGTGTTTAATATCGATGGGGATTATCTGTTTAAGGCGGAGCTCGAAGGGGTTAGTGCTTCCGGTGGTCTTTTCTGGGAGATCAAGATTGACGAATTCGGCATTCTTGCCTATTCACTGGACCCCGAGGACGGTTATCAGAAACTGTATATTCTCGAGCTGGAGTAGTGACTTGTCAGGGGAACACTTGTTTACTATAATTACTTCTGATGGCAGGAGAAGGTCCCCTCATCAGGGTCACATCAGAATAATTGCTGAAAGGTGTTGCCATGGCAGACAGAAAAGGTAGTGAGACAGGTAAAAAGAAGGCGCTTGACGCAGCCTTCATGCAGATCCAGAAAAAATTCGGGCAGGGTGCCATTATGAAGCTTGGGGAAGCTCCCGAGATGCAGGTGGAGTTTTATCCCACAGGTTCAATCTCGCTTGATGTTGCTCTGGGAATTGGCGGTGTTCCCCGGGGACGGGTAATTGAGATATACGGCCCGGAAAGCAGCGGCAAAACCACTCTGGCCCTGCACATGCTGGCCAGCGCCCAGAAGGCCGGGGGAGAAGTTGCCTTCATTGATGCGGAGCACGCTCTGGATCCGACTTATGCGGAGAAACTCGGGCTTGACATCGACAATCTCATGGTGTCCCAGCCCAGTAATGGCGAGCAGGCTCTTGAGATAACGGAAACCCTTGTACGGTCAAACGCAGTGGATGCAATAGTGGTCGATTCAGTTGCTGCACTCGTCCCCCGTGCTGAGATTGAGGGTGAAATGGGCGACAGTCATGTGGGTCTTCAGGCGCGGCTCATGAGTCAGGCGCTCCGGAAGCTCACAGGAGCTGTGGCTCGTTCGAAGTGTACAGTTATCTTCATTAACCAGATCAGAATCAATTTTATATAATCTGCAATTCCCTGCAATGGAATACCATAAATGAGTACCACTGAATGCTATTGCTGCTGCACTGCATCCAGAGAGCTTCTTGTCACAGATGATTCCAGCTGCTTCCAGTAAAGAATCCCGCAGGGCATCCTCAACACCAAAGGCCACACCCTCCGCAAAAACGTCCCTCACTGTTTCAACAGCAATTAATGCTGAAGAGTTATCTTCCGGAATCCTGTTCTCGGCCACAACAGTCACCCCTGCGTACGGGTAATCACCTCTGAATCCATCGGCTGCCATACCCCGCTGGATTCTACTGCGGCCATTCTGAAGTTGCCATGCTACACTACAGCCAGCACCAGGCTGATTAGTTGATTGGCGGTTCATTCATAACACCATTTCTATATGACTGGTGGAGATGAGCGGGATCGAACCGCCGACCTCTGCCTTGCGAAGGCAGCGCTCTCCCAACTGAGCTACATCCCCACAGGAGCTCCGATAATAGAACATTCTGCTCTCTTTATGCAAACCTCAGCCGGAGATTATCACCATTCCTTCACCGGAGAGAGAGAGAAAGCCTGACTCTTCCTCGACAAAGGAAACCTTGGGATCTGCCATAACAACGCACTCTCCGCGAACCTTCAGACCCGGTGTTACTGTCAATTTTTTAAGTCTGCCGGTAACAAACATTAGAATACTGCTATCGTTTCCACCTCCATAAAACTTACACAAAGACGGAACAGAACCGATACCACAAGCTTCATTAACAACCTCTACCGGTCTGACAGCCACCCGATCAATACGTACGGTCATTCCTTCTCTGTATCTGACCGCAACAGGAGTAAGACTGCCCTGTCCCATCCAGATCAGACCATTGCCACTTAGAACTTCTCCGTCCAGGAAAACAGATCCGTCCATTGCAACAACGAGACTTCTTAACACCCTTGCGCTGCCATCTTCCAGCTTCATTACACATAATGCATTACTGTCACCGGGAAGAAGGGTATAGCATGAAGGCCCAGGCGGCATCTTAGCAGTTTCCTTCACCGGCTTCGGAGTAGTTTCTTCCTCTTCAGCAGAATCTTCTACAACATCCTCCGGTACAATGGGCACAACAACAGAAATTTCCGCAGAAGACTCTCTGTCTGGTTCAGAGACCTCCGGCGAAACGCCCGCGGAATCCTCTTCAGCTTCTGCGCTCTCCATACTGACATCCGGGACGCCCTCTGTTTCAGCTTCCTGCTCTGGAGCAGGCTCACTGCCGCCGAACATGGCACTCAGGTCTGCCGATTCCTCCGTGCTAACGCTCCGTGCTGACGCACGGGACGCTCCCGGTGTAGGCTTTGCTGCTTTCGGGACACCCTCTGTTTCAGCTTCTTCGCTCTCCGTGCTGACGTCCGGGACACCCTCTGAATCTTCTTCAGTTTCTGCGCTCTCCGTGCTGACGCTCCGTGCTGACGCACGGGACGCTCCCGGTGTAGGCT
>Ga0255383_1166_pt1 | contig 11610 bp, 9 predicted proteins | sample ANMaggSSYBR01C12_FD_182100 | JGI IMG/M metagenome (GOLD analysis project Ga0255383, IMG submission 182100) | Sediment cell enrichment communities from methane seep in Santa Monica Basin, California, United Staets - ANME aggregate JGI... | ecosystem: Environmental > Aquatic > Marine > Cold seeps >...
TTCCCAACTGCGCTGACTGTCATGTTCTATTCCATGGGGCTGGTTTTCCAGACTGTCTGCGGTGTCATGAAAATGCTCATGCACCTGTAGATAGTCTAAGTTTTGAAAAAATGGTTGAGGATTGCGGCAACTGCCATATTGATCAGGCAACCGAGACAACTCAAAACCTTAGCGCACATACCGACACTGCATGTTCTTCATGTCACCACGACAAGCACGGCTACATACCGACCTGTATCGAATGCCATGATAAAACGCATACACCATTTATCGGGAATACAGGGTGTAATGCTTGCCACCCAAGTCATTCACCTTTGATGGTCAGCTATACCGAAGATGCGGCAGATGCTATCTGTACAGGTTGTCATGCTGATGTCGGCAACAAATTATTGAGCAGCAAGAATAAACATAGTTTTCTTAAATGCGCCAATTGCCATGCTGATAAGCACCAATATATTCCAATGTGCAGGGAGTGTCATGGGCAGGAACCCCATTCAAAGGAATTGCTTGAGAAATTCAGCAGTTGTAATGATTGTCACGGAGATCCGCATACTCTGATTTTGCAGTTACAGTAAACATTGTGCCCCAAACAAAGCCAAAGGGTCGCTAAATGACGATAAGAAAAAAATTAAGGTCTGTATCATTATTTCTTGGAATTTGCCTGGGTATTTATGTTATTTTCATGCTCTATTATCTACTTGGGGATGGCTGCTGGAATTGCAGCCCGCAAGATTATTATTCCAGAGGAATAGCGATGATATCAGTGAATGATAATAATGATCTGAAAAAGGGAGTCAAATATCTTAAGACGGCAGCAAAAAAAGGTAATGTTAAAGCAATTATCTTTCTAGGAGAACTATATTCGGACGATTTCCCGGATGCTTACATTAAAGACAACAAAGAGAAAATCGCAGCCCTTAGAAGTATAGTATCAGCAAATATTAAGAAACGAGAATCATATTTTAATGAGTTAATCAAAAATCAATCTTTTTTTGATAGAAAATACAGCAAGACGCAATACAATCTCGGCGTGTTATACAAAGCCGGCATCCTGAAAAGTGAAGATAAAGAGGAAGCGTACAAAAAATGGTTAATGATATCGGCTGATAACGGCAATCCTCTTGCCATTTATCAAACGGGCATCTTTTTTAACAATAAAGGCAAATATATGGAAGCGCTGAAATGGTTCACAAAAGCGTTTGATTCCAGCCGGGAGCCCGCTTCAGCAATAATGATCGGGGATTATTATTTTTACGGCAAAGGCGTGGCAAGGGATTACCAGAGATCGATAGATTGGTATCACCAGGCTTTGAGAGCGCCGGCATTGCCGGATGCTTCTTTATGGATCAAAAATAGAGAAGAACTGACTGAATGGGCGACCCAGAGATTAAATATTGCGGAAAAAAAAGTTCGCAGTAAAATGTCAAAACAAGTCGTTATTGTTAAATATCGTATCATAGGCGGTTTAAATTCATTTTCAATTTTCACAGCAGATCTGAAGGGAAATCTCATTGGTACAGTAAAGAAGCAAGACGGCTATATCCGGGCGCGGTCTAACATAATGATCAAGTCGGTCTCCATCTCAAAATCAGCTAAAGTTGATTCTATGAGTGAAGGCCTGCATTGGGTGCTGACCACATATGCAAAAAATAAATATGGGGCTGATAAGGATTTCAATTTTGTCATTACAAAGTAAGTGGGTAGGTTAAAGGCTGAAGGTTAAAGGTCGAAGGCTGAAGACTGAAGGCTTTTAGGGACCTTCGGCCTTCGGACTTCAGCCTATCCACCTGAGTTTTTTTTATAATGAGGAGAATATATGTATGTCTAAATTAGACAATAACAACTTCAAAGGCATATCTACGCTTTTTGATGCATCTGAATTAAAAAAATTTATTAAATATTACATCAGCTTGATTTTTTTGCTGGAAATTATAATTTTTGGATCTTGCTTTCTTTTTCAGCTTGAACCGGTCAATCTTCCTTTTCCCTGGAAGTACTATTTCCTCGCATCTTTTTTGGTGCCGATTGGAGTAACATTCATATTGGGCATTTTTATAACTGCCTTTAATTTATTTATTTACGGTCATTCTACTCCTCAAACCGTGGATTCCGGGTCATCTGAGGAAGATAATGAAAAAAACAGTCCTTTTAATAAAATAAATGCATCATTATCCTTAATTCGACAGGCCCCATTTTTGCTGACTTTGTTATTATTGGGCATTGGTACTATAATTTTTTCTCAATTAGATAATTTGATAATATTTCTGGGAGAGATAGGGGTAAAAACCGTGGAGTACGCTCTTATCATCCTTGGAGTTGTTTTTGCCGTTGCGGTAGTTTTTGCATTGATCTGGATCTTTATGAAATATAAATTAGAAAAGATGAAATATGATTATCAATATAAACAGGATGTAATGTCGCAGTTGGGCTTACTTGTCATCGATAAAAACACCGTGGTAAATCATGAAGGAGAAGTTATAAACGAAAAAAAGAAACTGTTATCAGGGAAAACCAAAGTCGATAAAGATGCATTATTAATCGCCCAATCAACAAGACAGCAAAGATAGTACTGCGTTAGCAGCATTTTTCGTCCTCATCCCTCAATATAACGGAGCGGCCGATTGGAAAAATTCTACTTTTCCAGATTTACGTTTTCCGACAGATGCAAAACAACCATCCTTCTTCCCTCTTACAACGGTTCCACTCTCCGCTATGTTGAGGAAATATTGAACTTACAACCGATTGGTTCAAAAGCCAAACCCTATCAAGTTAAACAGATTCGAAATATCATATTAAAATACAAACTAAATTGGAGAGTAGACGATGACTAAATATGAAATAATTATTTTTTGGAGTGCCGAAGATAAATCGTTTATTGCCGAAGTTCCTGAATTGCCTGGATGCATGGCAGATGGAAAAACGTATCAAAAAGCCCTTTCAAATGCTGAAATTATTATAAATGAGTGGATTGAAACTGCAAAAGAGCTGGGGCGTGAAATTCCGCGAGCTAAAGGGCGATTAATGTTTGCATAACCTTTAAGGATTGAAACAACTTGGGTGCTCTGTCATCCTTTGCGGGAACGCACAGAGACGCTGGTCGGTATCATCGAAAGGACAGCTCGGCATGAACCCTTTCCTGTCGCTTCGTAACTATGAGGAGTTTGTTTACACCCTCCCTCACCACAAACACATTTTTTCTTAAATGCCAGCGACCCATAACTACCTTAAATTATAATGTTTGAGACTGATTAAACTGATTTTCTTATCATGGCCAAATAAGTGCATTTAGCATGATAGCTAAATGCTTGATATTGTGCGTTTAGCATAATAGTCAGCAGGCATGATTCTACGAAAAAACTCAATTAAATCAATATGAAATCCTAAAAAGTGTCCGGTAATTTTAAACTTAAAATGTCTGCCGGACACTTCAGATTTCGTCTGAACACTTTGTCCCTCTGTCCCTAATCCCTTCAGAGCATAGCGCTGTTGCCTGGATCATAGCTGATTAGATATTAAGGTCGAGTAGTTCTATAAGTGCAAATATTTTTAACCTTTCATTTCGCTTGACTTCCTCTTGCTGTCGTATATATTGTTAATATAATATATCATGACAAGGAGATGTCATATGACAACACAAATGATTGTCCGTATTGATCCAGCCCTCAAAAACAAGGTTGGCAATTTTGCCAAAGCTGAAGGGAAAAATGTAAGTGAAATTGTAAGGGAACTACTCGAAGGTTATGTGAAAAATAGAGACATCGGCTCCTATATTGATGACCTCTGGAGCCGAATAGGAACAAAAATCAAAAAGCAAGGGTTTGGCCCTGATGATATTGATTCAATTATCCAAAAGGTTAGAGCTGAAAAATGATAAAAGTTGTTATTGATACAAATGTTTTTATCTCATCATTTTTTGGCGGCAACCCTAAAAAAATTATTGATTTATGGAAAAAAGGAAAAATAAAACTCTGCCTATCAGGAGATATTGTTGATGAATATGTTGAAGTCCTTAAAAGGCTTAGGTTGCAAAACGAACGTGAACTTCAAGAATTATTAAATACTTTTTCAGAAGGGCATAACATTATTTTTTCAGCATCAATTCCTTCCTTAAAAATAATCGGCCAGGACCCGGGCAATAATATGTTTATTGAATGCGCTGTTGCCTTAAAATGCTCACATATAATCTCAGGGGATAAACATTTAAAATCGGTTAAAAATTACATGGGAATTAAAATCGTCAATCCCAAAGAATTTCTCATACAAAACAAAAGACTTGGGGAATTAAAGCTAATAAGTTAAGAGAGCCCCTAAATCATGTGAACTCTGCGGTGAAAAAAGCTATCTGACCGTTCACAGTATAGCAGAAAATCCCACTGGTGATAAAAATGAAAAAATTTGCTTATATTTTATTTGGGCTGTTTTATGCGTGCAGCGTTTTTGCAGAACCACTTTCAAGGGAAGATGTGCCCGAGCCTTTAAAGCCATGGATTGGCTGGGTACTGCATAACGAGAAAGATGTTGACTGCCCATTTGCATACAACGATCTTTCAAAAACTATTTGCATCTGGCCGTCAGAGTTGAATCTAACATTTCAAAAAAACAGCGCCGTGTTTTCCCAAAAATGGGAAGTGTTTTCTGATGAAATCTGGATATTGCTTCCCGGAAATAATAAATTCTGGCCACAGGATATCAAAGTGAATGGAAAGAAACACCCTGTCGGCAAAAGAAAAGGATTGCCGGTTGTTTTTATAAAAGAGCCCGGAAAATATACAATAAGCGGCAAATTCAAATTTGACAGCATCCCTGAGTGGATAAAAGTACCTAAACATACAGGGTTGTTGAAGCTTGCAATTAAAGGAAAAGGAATTTCCTTCCCAAATATGGATAACCATGGAAAGCTCTGGCTCAAACAGGGCGGAGAGGATAAAAACGCAGTGGAAAAAGAAGATAAACTTCAGCTAAAAGTTTATCGTCTTATCCGGGACGAAATTCCTCTATTACTGGTAACAAGGGTTGATTTGTATATTTCGGGTAAGCACAGGGAGGTCAAACTCGGAAAAGCAGTTGCGAATAATTTTATACCAATGAGACTCAAAAGTGATCTGCCGGCAAAAATAGAAGCTGATGGAAATCTTATATTACAGGCAAGACCCGGTAAATGGACAATTGAAATAACTTCAAGACATAAAGGACATGTTAACGAATTACACTTTGATCCTTCCAGGGGGTTTGATGTCGATGAAGAGGTCTGGGTGTTTGAGGCAAAAAATCATCTTCGGATAGTTTCAATTGAAGGCGTAATGCAGATTGATCCCCAGCAAACCACTATCCCTGAGAGATGGAAGAAATTTTCCGCATATCTGATGCATTCCGATGATACAATGTGCTTTGTCGAGAAAAAAAGAGGGGATCCTCTGTCTGCTCCGGATCAATTGAATCTGCACCGTACATTATGGCTGGATTTTAATGGAACCGGTTATTCTATACGTGACAGTATAATCGGTTCAATGACTACGGGCTGGCGTCTGGAAATGGCACCTCCTGTTGAACTTGGGCGTGTTACGGTTCAAGGCAGGGAACAATTCATTACCCGTCTTAAGGGTTCGGATAAGGCTGGTGTGGAAATGCGGTATGGAAATGTCAGGCTTGAAGCTGAAAGCAGGCTTGAAGATGCGGATAATATTCCGGCTGTGGGTTGGGACAGAGATTTTCATTCTGTTAAGGGTATTCTCAATCTTCCCCCGGGCTGGACACTTTTTGATGCAACCGGAATTGATCATATCAGGCAAACATGGCTGAAACAATGGACACTGCTGGATATGTTTCTGGTTTTAATAATTTCGCTTGCAGTTGCAAGACTTTATTCCTGGCCATGGGGAATAATAGCTCTGGCAGCAATGGTTTTATTAAATCACGAAATTGATGCCCCCCGCTGGGTCTGGCTAAATCTGCTTGCAGCTATAGCTCTTCTTCGCGTTGTTCCCAAAGGTAAAATCAGTTCAATGATAAATAATTATCGAATGATTTGCATAGCATGTTTAATATTTATAAGCCTTCCGTTTATGGTTAATCAGATCAGGACAGGTATTTATCCGCAACTTGAAAAACCGTGGCAGCAAATCGGAATGCAGCAGACACAGCAATGGGCAACTACAGGGAAAGTTGCAATAGATGAAGACAAAGGCTATGACCAAAAAACAAGACTGTCATCTAAACTGCCAAAAACTATTCAAAGCCTGAAACAGCGCATGAAAGAGTAAGCAGTATCTGAAGATATTGATTATTTATACAACCAGCAGGCATCGCAGCTAAAAATAAAACGACTTGATCCAAATGCAAAAATTCAAACAGGTCCTGGTATTCCAAACTGGCAATGGCGACAAATTAATTTTTCCTGGAACGGACCTGTGGAAAAAGATCAAGAAATTTCATTTGTCTTTATTTCACCTTTTATGAACCTTATTCTTGCGGTATTGCGGGTAATCCTTCTCGCTATCCTGATATACTGCTTGTCCCGCTTATCTGGGGCTGTTTATTCAAAAAACAGCGGATTTAGCTTTTCAAGCATAAAAAACGGCATTTTTTCAATTATATCTGTATTGCTTCTTAGCGTTATTGTTTGCCAGGCTCACGCAGACAACTCTTTTCCACCAGAAAAATTGTTAGATGAGCTGAAATTAAAACTGACAGAAAAGGATAGGCCTCCGTGTGCTCCAAACTGTGCGTTAAGCCCACGGATGAAAGTGAGAATAACCGGAAACCAGCTTGATATAAGGATAGAGTTCCATAGTTTACATCCTGATACGGCTGTTCCGCTTCCTGGATCTGTTCAACACTGGCAGCCTCAGATTGTGCTGATAGATGAAAAGCCGGTTTTCGGCCTGTATCGCGAACCATCTACAGGATATTTATGGCTCAACCTTCCTGAAGGCATACATCAAATAGATATAAAAGGAGCTTTGCCTCAAAGGGATGTTGTCTGGCTGCAATTGCCATTAAAACCCCATTATGTTGAAATCAATTCAGAAGGCTGGTCTGTAGATGGATTGTATGATAACGGGGTCGCAGACACACAGCTTCAGTTCACCCGGATTCGCACTGACAATGATGATAAAACTGCGGTATCCGAAACATTTGAGCCTGGGCTGTTACCGTCATTTGTCAAAATTACAAGAATTTTTCTTTTAGATTTAGACTGGCAGATAGAAACCATTGTCAGCAGAGTGACACCTGTTGGCTCTGCAATTGCGGCGTCTATACCTTTGCTTGCAGGAGAATCAGTTACATCTGATATTCGCGTGGAAAACGGCAATGTTCTTCTGAACATGGCTCCTGATCAGAAAAATTTCAGATGGTTTTCATCACTTAAGATAGAAGATGAACTGGTGTTAAAAGCAGAAGATACTCTTGACTGGGCCGAAGTCTGGCAGGTTAACATCGGAACACTGTGGCATGCTGAAATTAGCGGAATACCTGTAATTCATCATCAGAATAAATCCGGTAACTGGTTCCCCGAATGGCGGCCCTGGCCTGGGGAGGAAATTGCCATTAAAATTACAAGACCCGAAGGAATAAAGGGGCAGACTCACACCATCGAAAGCAGTGAACTATCTTTAAGTCCGGGAAAAAGGATTAGAAATGCCATATTGAATCTTAAGATAAAAAGCAGCAGAGGCGGCAGTCATACTATAAAGATTCCGGATAACGCAAAACTCCAGTCTGTTTCTATTAACGGCAAGTCACAGCCTGTCAGGCAAGAGAAAAACAGTGTGACTCTTCCGCTTACGCCGGGACAGCAGGATATTAAACTTGTTTGGAGAGAACTAAAAGATGTAGAAACCATATTGAAAACATCTTTGATAAACCTTGGCATGAAAAGCGTTGATTCCTTTATTTCTGTTTCAATGCCGAGAGACAGGTGGATTTTATTTTGCGGTGGTCCGTATGTTGGACCGGCCGTACTGTTTTGGGGCGTTGTCTTTGTAATTATTCTATTATCCTTTGGCCTTGGACGGTTAAATATAACGCCTTTAAAATTTCATCACTGGGCACTTTTAAGCCTTGGATTAACTCAAGGCTCTTTGTTGATTGCAATACCTGTAGCCGGCTGGTTTCTTGTGCTTGGCTACCGGAAACAGGTTGCTGAGAAATTATCAAACTTTACATTTAATTTATTCCAAGTTTTCATTATATTACTTTCCATCGTTGCCTTTGGATCTTTATTATTCGGAATCAAGCAGGGACTTTTGGGCTACCCGAACATGCAGATCAGTGGAAACGGTTCCGGGAATTACCTTTTAAAATGGTATCAGGATATATCTGGAGAAATTCTGCCACAGGCCTGGGTTTTTTCTCTTCCACTTACAATCTATCGTATTGCAATTCTAGCCTGGGCGCTGTGGATCGCTTTTGCCTTTATAAAATGGCTCCGCTGGGCATGGGAATGTTTTAGCGCCAGAGGATTATGGCGCAAAATAGATTGGAATAAGCTTCGAAACAGGCCATGGAAAAGGCATGGAGATAGACAAAAAAACGCGGAAACAGAAGGGGATTTAGGAATTAGGGGAGGATAGAATTTTTTTAATCTTTAATAATCTGCGTAATCTGTGGATGGAATTTAGTATATAAAAGATGGGTATCTTATTTTTCACACCCCGAATATATTCATTGGTAAATAATGATTTAAATACCCCTACCATAACACCAACCGTAGGGGCAATCCCTTGTGGTTGCCCTGTTTGTGGTTGACCCATTGTTGACGGTTGTTCCATATTTTGGGTACCCACAAGGTGTACCCCTACTATTTTTCAATGATGTACGTCAGCGCTGACCTATTTATTGACAAAGTCTGTTTGATAAAGGAGTTAAATAATATGCCAGGCGTTATGACATTTGATACATTGGCTTACGCCAAAAAACTGAAGGCAGCGCGGGGGTGCCTGATGAGCAAGCAGAGGTACAGGCCGAGGCGCTAAGGAACGTGGACGAATTAACTTCCTCAAGTAGGGGCACAGATTTGGGTCGAATTTGTTCGATCTCAGATCACAAAAGTTGAAGGAATAGCGAGCTATTTCAATATTTTTGTGCTTTGAGACCGGACAAAGGCGGCCTGAAGCTGTGATTTATAGTTGGAGAAGTTATTTCGTCCACGTTCCTAAAGGATATCGTTAATACAGAACTGATGTCAAAACGTGATCTGACAGAAGCCAAAATAGAAATAATTAAATGGGTTGCCGGTATGCTGGTTGCTCAGGCCGCTATTGTGGCTACCCTGGTCAAGTTTTTGTAACCCAATTATCCCTGCCTCAATATTATACCTATATTGAGCGATTTTTTACTCAATCTGTACTAAGCTCTTGCGCATCAAGGACTTGGTTTTGCTTCTTTTTGGCCACCAGTTTATTTAGTGCTTTACTTCAGGCTCAACCTCGGGCACAACTTCGGGCACAACCTCAGGCACAACTTCGGGCTCAACCTCGGGCACAACCTCAGGCTCAACTTCGGGCACAACCTCAGGCACAACTTCGGGCTCAACCTTATGCGTGGCCTCCGCCTTTTTTTCGGGAGCCTGATATTCTGCAGCGTCATCACTACCACACGCTACAGGAAAAGCAATCAATGAAAAAATACAACTAGCAGCAATAATTAGTTTAATAACACGATTCATTTAACTCCTCCTTTTTATTTGGTTAATGTTTATAATTTATGAGTCATAAGTTATCGTAACATGCTGAAATAATTAAATCCCAAATTAAATTTCAAATGAGACCTTTGAAAAATTCTCGGTCTGTCATTGCGAACTAAGGTGAAGCAAACTGTAATTTATTGATACTACATGAGATTGCCACGTCGCTTCGCTCCTCGCAATTATGATATATTAAATTATAATATCACTCATTTCCGAAATTTCTGACTATTAAAAGCCGTATCCCTTAACTATGAACTGTTAACGATTACTAAAAGGTTTATATCTTTTGATGGCTATATTGTCAAGAAATTCGCCCTTAATTTCTATCTCCGAAACCGGCCTGCTATAAATAATATAAAAAAAATAATGGACGATAATATTACAATGGTTGCACCTGATGCAAGGTCTGCATAATATGAAAATAACAGTCCTCCGGCTGTGGATATCAAAGCAACTGCTATGGCAATTGCAATCATTGGAATATAGCGATCAGTTATTTGTGAGGCTGCTGCTCCTGGTATTACAAGAAGAGCTGAGACAAGAATTATTCCTATAATTTTTATGCTGATTACAACTGACATCGCAAGTATTGTAAGAAAGAAATGATCAAGAAGAGCTACCGGCATTCCGCTAACGAGCGCAACCTCTCTGTCGAATGAAACAAACAACAATTCCTTGAAAAGCAAAAAAATGGATATGAGGACAAAACCTCCCAACAATGCAATAATTATTAAATCCTTATCGGTAATTGCGAGTATGTTACCAAAAAGATCCACGTTGTATTGATCTGACATTCCAATAAAAACAACCCCAAGCGCCATGGCAAAAGCAAAAAAGATTCCTATAGCTGTGTCGGCGCTTAATTTTCCACGCCTGCCGATGTAGCCGATTGCATTGGAGACAGCTATTGCAAATATAATGGCTGTAATTGTAGGGGAGATACCGAGAAGAAATCCCAGGGCAATGCCGCCGAATGCTGAATGCGCCACACCAACCCCTACAAATGATAAACGGCGGAGCACAACAAAAAAAGACACTACAGCAAGAACCGGGCTCAACATTATGCCGGCCATAAAGGCATTCCGCATAAATTCAAGGCTAAAAATTTCAATCATTATGTTCATGTTCATGTTTCTTTAAGGAACATGTTGCGCATCTGGAATCGTGAACCATAATATTCAGGTTTTTCCCATAAACCTTTTGCATTATTTCAGGTTCAAAACAGGAATCCGGTTCACCATGATAGTGAATTTCTAAATTCAAACATGCGATGCGATCCGCATGGGCGGTAATAACTCCTATATCATGTGAAACCATTATTACCGATATATTCATTTCATCTCTAAATTTGGCCAGCAATTCATAAAAATCTTCCTGAGCAACACTGTCAACTCCTGTTGAAGGCTCGTCCAGTACCAAAAGCTTGGGCTTTGATGCCAATGCACGGGCAATATGAACTCTCTGCTGCTGGCCTCCGGACAGCATTCCAAAGGGTTTTTCAGCATGTTCAGCCATATTTATCCTGGCCAGCATCTCCATTGCAACTTCCTTGCTTTTGCTTCCTGGTCGTTTAAAAAAACCAATCCTGTTATATAAGCCCATTAAGACTACATCCAGGGCTGTAACAGGAAAAGATCTGTCAGCTTTGGAAATTTGGGGCAGATATCCGACTTCAAGTCTGCTGTGCTTGTCAGGCCTATGCCCGAATAATTTCACTACACCTTTTTGAGGACGAACAAGTCCCAAAATAACTTTAAGCAGGGTTGATTTTCCACCACCATTGGGACCTACTATGCCAAAGATCTCACCCTGGTAGCACTTCAAGTATATAGATTTCAGCACCCATTTATTGTAATAACCGACCCAGACATTTTCAAGCTCCGCATAAACTGCTTTTTTATTTCCGATATCTGCTCCATGCT
>Ga0255383_1168_pt1 | contig 11506 bp, 7 predicted proteins | sample ANMaggSSYBR01C12_FD_182100 | JGI IMG/M metagenome (GOLD analysis project Ga0255383, IMG submission 182100) | Sediment cell enrichment communities from methane seep in Santa Monica Basin, California, United Staets - ANME aggregate JGI... | ecosystem: Environmental > Aquatic > Marine > Cold seeps >...
CGTTTTTCTCTTATTCCCGCCAGATGCCATTCCTCTCCGTACTCGCCTCCGCCCCTTAAGCACGGCAGAGCAAAGATCCCCCCCATTTCTGCCCATACAAGATTTACGGCATTGAAGCTGGGTGTCATGGAAACACCGAATCCTCCGTATCCGGACAGAAGAACGGGGTTGCTGCCGTCAAGGGTAATGTCGCGCGGGTACACAAGGAACATTGGAATCCGTGTACCATCATTGCTTTCATAGAATACCTGTTTTGACTGGAACTGATCCAGATCCATTCCTGTTTCCGGTTCCCAGTAAAGCTCTGCTTCGCCGGTGTCGAAATTGTACATGTATATCTCACCGGGATGCAGGAACGATGAGAAGGAGTAGAAGGCAAGAGAACAATCAAGCTCACCCCTGAACCCTGAGGTTGAACCGGGGCAGGGGAGTTCAATGTTCTTTATGAATTCTCCGGTTACCGTATTCAACTGGACTCTGCTGACTGCATCTTCGCTGTATACCAGAGCCAATGTGTTCTGGTTTACTAAAGAGACGCTTTGCAGTACGCAGTCACTTTCCGGAATGATAGTCTGCCAGTTTTCTCTCTCCGGGTTTGAAAGGTTGATTGAGAATACTTTTCCATTCGGGGCATCGAGGTTTGTTTCGATGAAGAACTCTTCTTCAATATTCTCTATGGGGTAATAGTATGCGTCAAAATCGTTCAGAAGCTCAACAACTTCTCCGTTCTCATCCTGAAGGTCAATATAGAAAAGTCCATTTTTATGAAGAGAAGCACCATCACCCGCGTAGATCAGCAGATATCTTTGATCGTGTGCCATACCGCAGCTTAGGTACCACTCAGGCTTGTCGGGCCTTTCATAAACAAGCGAGTCTTCAGACTGCTGTGTTCCCAGTCGATGGAACCAGATCATATTTCCAGTGCTTAATGCTGTGTGTTCTTCTCCCTCTTCCAGAGCAGGATATCTTATGTAGTAGAAGCCTGTATTGTCACTGTTCCAGGCTACCATGGGGTGTTTTGTCCACAGAATGATATCATCGAGATCGGTCGCGGAAGATACGTCCCGTATCCTGAGTGTTATCCAGTCTGATCCACTTTCACGGGCGCCCCACGCGGCAAGTTCTCCGTCGCGGCTGTAACTGATTCCCCCCTGGGACAGGTTGCTTTCCTCTGGAAATTCATTGAAGTCAAGAAAAGGAATTGGCTCCTGGTCAAGACCGTCATGGTAATAGTAAACACTGAAATCCTGATCCTCTTCGATCTGGGAGAAAAAGTACCTTTCTCCTTTGACTGTGGGCATTGATCTTCTGGTGTACTCAGTGATTCCCCGAAGTCGTTCTCTGATCAGCTCACGGTTGGGGATCCCCGAAAGGTATGCTTCAGTGAAATCCCTCTGAGCTTCGATCCATCCGATGGTTTCCTCCCCGTCAATTTCTTCCAGCCAGCGATATGGATCAGCCACCTGTGTACCGAAGAGACTGTCCACATGATCGGAGACAGAAGTCTGAGGATAATTCAGTTCCCCATCTTCCGGTGAAGCAAGAAGAATGGCGGCGAAAAACATACTTGCAATGATCTGTTTCATTTTGTTCTGTCCCTTCTGTAGTTAATTGATCGTCAAGTATAGTTGAAAATTCCTGTCCTGTGGGTGAAGCGCTGATTATTGGTAATATCTAACACGCTTCCGCAAGGGTGTGTGTGCTTCCGGAAACAAAATGCACTTGCTATCAAGGTATAAGTCGTCAATAGAGACGAAAGGTTGTTTCCCGCTGGAGCGATTATGCGGAAGAAGCGGGAGTCATACCGGAGCAAAAGGATTTGATACAGAGGAATCTTCGACTGGCGATCCATTAATCATTCCGGGAAACGAGTATCTGTTCCTGTCAAGTATATTCAGCATTATACTTAACGGAGAGAGAGGATTCCCATGATGAGATTTTGCATTCCTGTTTTGATGCTGACTCTATTCTGTCTGGCCGATTCCGCTGTGATGTTTGAATTCCCCGACGGCAGAACTGTTGGCATGACATCCAACGGAGACATTTCCATGGCAGCCGAGAGTGTTTCCATCGTTCCCGCAGGCGGGATGTTCGGGGGGGACGATGGCGGCTGGGGCTGGCTGCCCCTGATGGAAGTCAGATGCGTGTTTGAACTGGTAAACAATACTGATGAAGAGCAGTACATTACAGTTGGTTTTCCATTTGATGCCAAGTACGGTGATTCCTATTCAGTTATGGGTGACAGCATGCTCATTGAAATGCTGGCGAGTGCCTCTCCGGACGAGAATAGACCGCCCTGGCAGGATTTGAATCCCAGTTGCGGAACGGATGCCCTGGAGGATCTGCCCGAAGATCTCGACTTCAGAACCTTTATTAACGGAGACGAAATCCCTGTTTATTACCGCAGGTGCGCGTCATGCCTTGAGGAAGAACTAGTCTGGCTCCCGGTGGTTGCCGTGTGGAAAATGAAGTTCGAACCATATGAAACAGTAATTCTGGAAAACACATACAACACTTCATGGGACTATCTGGGTACAGGCTCGGGAAGTGACTTAAAAGTGAACTACATTCTGACATCCGGCAGCACCTGGAGCGGACCTATAGGCGATGCAGTGATAACACTTGAAGTGCCGGGTGAACTTCCAATGCCGGTACTAAGCGATTCAGTATCAGTCTACTGGGACTGGACAGGCGGTCCAGCAATAGACGGTCGCACAATCACATGGCACTATACCGATCTGGAGCCTTCTGAAAATCTCAGTTTTTCAGTGATAACCGAAGTGAAATGCTATGACGATGATAATTTGTCTGCTCCATCCATGTTCAGCGCACTGGTCTGGACCGAGGATGAACTTCTTGTCAGTACTGCTGAATATCTCAGGGGCGCAACCACCTGGCGTCCTCATTTCGATACCGTTCTTTTGACCAGGATCCTCGAAGCTCTGCCATATGCTCTGAACAATCATACTCCGCCAAATGCTTTAAATCCCGACTATTTCTGCACAGCAGGGTTTGATCACGGTCTGGATCTGCCGGCAGAGCACGAGGCTGCCCTTGAGGTCGTTGAAACAGTAAGAGCGCAGGTGGAAAGAGATATTGCTCTTGCTGAAGACGCAGGATACCTTGAGTTTCTTCCCCTCTTTTCAGGAAAGAGATACTGGAATGAACAGATCCTGAACAGATACTCGGCGTATCCTGTGAAGCAGAGCAGATTCCTTGATCTTCTTGAGCATCTTGAACCCGCCTGTGAAGGTGAATCCATTGAAGATCCCGCAATCAGAGCTTTTTACGGACTCACCGGATGGTACTTTCCCGGTTTTTCAGTATGGATGCAACCCATCCCCGCTGATTCAGTTACCCGGTACAGAGAAACGCAGGAGAACACTTTCTGATGTCGGACGAATCAGCTGATCGGTTCAACATCCCTTCAGCTTTGACAAACGGATTTCTATTTTCGGCAATGTGGAACTTTGCAATGGAATGATTACTAAGAATCAATACAATTGCATAGAGAGGAAGGATTTCAAATGAAGAACTGGATTGCTCTTGTTACTACTGTGTTAATAGTTCTGTTATCGGGGTGCGGTGACAGTACCGGACCCTCTGAATCTGACCTTACTCCATCTGTTCTGACTCTGACCTTCACAGGAGATTCGCTGAAAGCAGTATCTCCCGCCGGAATACTGGGTTTCACGGGGACAAAGGAAAACTGTGAGGTTACTGTTTCCTGGACGATATGTCCGGAAAGTGCTTTTAGCAATTACGTTTTATACAGGTCGGAAACCTCGGGAATACCCGCCGATCAATCAGGTGCTCTGGTGCTTGGTGTTTTTTCAGATGCCAATTCTAACGAGTATATAGATGCTGATGTTCAATGGGGTATAGAGTATTACTACGCGCTCAGAACACAGGACGAAGATGATGATGGCGTATGGAGCAACGAAGATTCAATAAAAACTCCGGGTTCTGCGCCCACTCCATCAGTTCTATCCGCTGAAGTCTCTGCGGGCAGTGTTATTCTTCAATGGACTGAATGCCCTGATTCTGATTTCTACTCTTACAGGCTTTACCGTTCACCTGACCCGGGTATTCAGAATGACACAACATTCGCGGATAATATCTACACGGCGACAAGCAGTTCAGATACCCTCTTCAAAGATTTGGATGTAAGCTCAGGCTCCGAGTACTACTATGCCCTGCTTACCACAAACAGCCTGGGATTCTCAAGCTGGAGCAACGAAGAAAATGTCACTGTTATTGATGACCTTCCGCAGGTTCAGGGGCTTATGTTAGACGCAGCGTCAACCGGTAGAACAGTCATTCTGGCCTGGAATCCACTGGCATGCCAGGTGGATGGATATCAGGTTTACTACAGGGAAGAGGAGTCCGGCACCTGGGCACTTATAACAGCTACCACCGACACAACTGCGGAAATCACCGCTGTTTGCGCCGGATATTATTCTGTACGCGGATTTGTTGATGATATTTTTTCCGAGAGCTTCTCAGCCCCTGTAAATACCATGCCCAATATCATTTCTGTCTCCTACACAATTTATGACAACTACTGTTCCGCAGATCGGCACAGCGGTTTCATCTTCGGTCCAACAGCGGGAGTGACAGGAATGGCGCCCAGCACCTCATTTCAACAGGACATTTATACTTATGATGACTCAAAAGGTGACAATGAGGTCTCTCTTTACAGCGGGAATTACGGACCCTTTGGAAACGGTAATCAGAGTTATTTCCAGGAGCCTGCTTCTGGAGTTTATGGAAGCTGCGACCCTGACGGAACCTGGCTTGGCTCTTCGTATGAGCTGTATACCTCTGACCACGTTGTCTTTATCAAGCTTCCATTCGTAGGGGGCAGCAATGCTTACGTAAAGATGTACGGACTAACGGTTGTTCCAGATCCTGCCACTGCCAATGGAACAATGGTCAGCTTCTCGTATGAGTATCAGCCTAATGATCTCGGCCTGACCCTTTTCACCAGCAACTGGCAATAATTCAAATTAGCTGCCGGGAATAAATGCCCGGCAGCTTCCCTGTGCGAAAGTATCTTTTCCAGCACTATCCGCTAATTGTGTTACGTGATGGGAACTATTGTTCCCTGAGAGGAGCAGGCATTGCCTCTTGTTTACGAGTGTGCTCCAGTAATCATCATCTTTTGCTGGAAGGGCTCCAGTCAGATTTGTTTGCTGGATCAGATTCAATAGCCAATTCCGAATATTTCGTTTTAAACTGCCTGCGCATGATGCGTGCAGCCTTTAAGAGAGACGCTTCCTCATCAATGGTTATTCTGCATTTGTAGTCATGAGAAACCATCCCGTCTTAACTCATCCTTAATCAAGAGTTAACACTTGGCATTTATTTATTTGGGAGAGGAAAGAGTCTTTGATGGAAATTTAGTTTGAAAGCATAGCAGAAAGGACTGGAAAATGCTGCTTCAAAGCAATAACGGAGATAAACTGGCAAAAGCGGACCTGCATGTTCATTCAGAGTATTCGGAGCATCCATCAGAGTGGTTTCTTCAAAGACTGGGAGCGAAGGAATCCTATACTGATCCTGAAACCATATATCGAATGGCCAGGGAAAGAGGAATGGATTTCGTTACAATTACCGATCACAACAGGATAGAAGGTTCTCTGATTCTCAGAGAAAAGTACCCGGATAATACTTTCACAGGAGTGGAATTCACAACATATTTTCCGGAGGACAACTGTAAAATACACATACTTGTTTATGGTCTTGACAAGAATGAATTTCTGGAGATTCAGCTGATTCGTTCCAATATCTATCAGCTGTGGCACTACCTGAATAAGAAGAAGCTGGTTCATTCGGTCGCCCATGCGACTTATCCGGTGAACGGTCTTCTCAAGATGGAACATCTGGAGAAGCTTATTCTTATGTTTGACCTGTTTGAAGGGCTTAACGGCGGGCGTAACAAAGTTAACAACTGGACATGGATTGATGTTCTTGCAAATCTTGATGAGCAGAGCATAGAGGACCTCAAAAGAAAACATCCTATTAAACCATACAGCAATACCCCGTGGCTGAAGGCAATTACCGGCGGGTCCGATGATCACGCGGGACTTTTCATAGGGCAGACCTTTACAGAAACCGCTGCTTCAACCCCTGAAGAATTCATTCAGGCACTGGGTAGAAAAAGTACAATTGCCTCAGGCAGAAGCAATGACTACCAGTCTCTGGTGTTTGCTGTGTACAAGATAGCTTTTGAGTTTTCGCGTCAGAAACGACGAAGTGCCACCAGAAACCTTGCCGGCGCCCTGACTGAATTCATCTTCGAGCAGAAGGAATTCAAGCTGAAAGAGAAGCTCTTTCTTAAAAAATTCTCTGCTCCTGGAAGAGATCGCTCCACTATTTACGGGATTATTAACAATCTGATTAAAGATATCCGTGCTCACAGCAATTGCCCTCTGGAGGAAAGGCTCGGGATTGTTTACGAGAGAATAGCAGATCTGTCGGATGAGTTTATTCGTTCTCTTGTTGTATCCATCAAAAAAGATATTGCCGATGGTGATCTGGTGGGATTAATAACTAATTCTTCAGCTTCAATTCCAGGTGTATTCCTTTCTCTTCCGTTCTTCAGTGCAGTACGAGATATGTTTAAGAACAAATCACTTTTGAATGATCTTGATTGCAGGTTTGGCGAGGGTGAAGAACTCAGCCGGAATCGTAAAGTTATGTGGTTTACAGACACCTTTACAGATCTCAACGGAGTTTCAGTAACTCTCAGGAAGGTTGCCGGAATTGCCTGTTCAGCCAGCCCGGGAGTCAGGATAGTAACAGCACTGACCGATGAGGAAAAAGGGCAGCTTCCCGTAGACAACGTTGTGTGTCTTCCTTTCATTGACTCTTTCAATTTGCCGGGTTATGAGAAATATCTGATGAAGGTTCCATCAGTGCTTAAAACACTGGATATTATCGCTGAATACGAGCCTGATGAAATCTACATTTCTACACCTGGTCCGGTAGGTCTTTGCGGTCTGCTGATCGCAAAACTTATGGGTATTAGAGCGACAGGGTTCTTTCACACGGATTACGCAAGGCAGGCTACAAAAATAGTGTTGGATGAATCGGTGAACGACATCATTGAGGGCTACATAAAGTGGTTCTACAGCTGCTTTAATGAAGTTCGGGTTCCAACAGACGAGTACATCAGAATTCTTGTTGAGCGGGGATACGATCTGAAGAAAATGATTAAGTTCAGAAGAGGTATTGATACTTCAGAATTCTTTCCGGCCGGAGAGCCCCGAGTATTTGAGTTAATCGAAAAGGAACCGGTTCTTCTCTATACAGGAAGAATTTCCAGAGAAAAGGATCTTGATATAGCGTTGCAGGCCTACAGGAACATTCTCCCGGAGTATCCCAGCGCTTCTTTCTTTCTTGCTGGAGATGGGCCCTATCTACAGGAATTGAAGCAACGCTGCTCTGATCTGTCCGGTGTGCACTTTACAGGTCGTTTACCAAACAGCGATTTACCGGATTTTTATTCCGGTGCGGATGTATTTGTATTTCCCAGTGATTCCGACACATTCGGTATGTCTGTTCTTGAAGCCCAGGCCTGTGGTCTTCCGGCTGTTGTTTCGTCGGTTGGCGGCCCGAAGGAAATAATTGAAGACGGACGAACCGGTTTTACAGCAAGAGTTGGAGATGTGGATGACTGGACAGAAAAGTTACTGAAAGTCCTGAATTTTAAATACAATGATGAGAATTCCTATATGAAAATGCGCAGGGATTCAAGAACCCGTGTACTACTGCATTATGACTGGGAAATAGTTTATGACTCTCTGTTTTCCACCGTCCGGGCGGAAGCAAAAGAGGAAAAAGAAATGGAGCTGGTAAATCTGGTAACCGGGCTCTGATCAATGCAGTAAGATGACACTTCGCGGCTTGATTGAACCGTATCCCCGGAATACTCTTGATCTCAGTTATCATCCACAGATCATTTAGCAGGTTGCCGCCTTAATGATTGCAGTGTTATTATCAGATGATCCGGTAAAATGGAGGTTGAAATGGCTTTTGCAATACCGAAGTTAACAAGAAGAAACACTGCTGTGACCAGGATTGCCTGTCTTGTCATTTCGATTCTTGTAATGCTTGCCATTTCATACACACCTTCGTCGAAAGAAGCGCTTGCTGAACTTGAAAGCAATCTGCGAATTGGGTCTGCTGTCTTTTCTCTGCTCTTCAGAGGCATACTTGTTTTTTTATTCAGCGCGGTTCTTGTAAGACTGATAACAACTTTGTGGCTTCGGTTTGAAGAAGTCCCCGAGAACACTGCTGTGATAAAGAGAGGAGACCTCTGCATAAACACAACCAGGGGTATTGCGGCAATCCCCATGTATCAATCGAAGCTGAGAAGTATCATTGAGTCATCTGAAGGCACTGTGGTAGAAATAGTGAATTCCATAATAAGCATGGGCTTTTCGCTGAATGCAAGCGATATTCACATCAGTCCCGATCCGGACAGGGCTGAAGTGGTATACAGAATTCACGGAAACCTGTATCCCATCGGGGAAATTTCACAACTGCTTTATCCGCATCTGGTGAGAAGGATCAAGATACTGTCAAGCCTTTCCATCTTCAAACATGGCGTACCGCAGGATGGTAAGTTGAATTTTGAAGACAAAACATACACCGCCAGAGTCTCTGTGTTTCCCACCAGCAACGGTGAGCGGATTGCTCTGAGACTGGCTAATGTCAACGCGAGGATAATGGATCTGGAAAACATTGGAATGCCTGAAAACATTCTTCTTGACTACAAGGCTCTTCTTAACCGCAGCCAGGGAATGATTGTGATAACAGGTCCCACCGGAAGCGGCAAAAGCACCACAATGTTCTCAAGCCTTTTGAGTATTCAGGCTCAGAGAAAAGACAGTGTGAACATTGTTACCCTGGAGGATCCCATAGAGACAAACCTGAAGGGGTTTCAGCAGACTCAGGTCGGACAGGCAACCGGACTCACCTTCCCGGCAGCACTGAGATCTGTTCTCCGGCAGGATCCTGATGTTATCATGCTTGGAGAGATAAGAGACGAGGAAACTGCGTCAATTGCCATAAGAGCCGCTATGACAGGCCATCTGCTGCTGACGACTGTCCACGCGAACAGCACTTCAGGTGTATTTAACCGGCTTTCCCAGATGGGAGTAGACCCGGTTCAGCTCTCTTCAACTGTTCACGCGGTGCTTTCACAGAGGTTGTGTCGCCAGCTTTGCCCCTCATGCAGAAAGATTGTGGAACTGACTGATTCCCTTGTAAGACAGTTAAAACTGCTGGGAGTGAACAATATCCCGGAAGCTCCGTTTTACGAGGCGGAAGGTTGCACTGAATGTCTGGGACACGGGTTCATTGGCAGGGTTGCGCTTTTCGAAATGTTTATTGTTACTGACAATCTGAGAAACTTCATCTCCCGGGGCCTGCCATCTCACCAGTTGAGCAGGGAAGCGAAGAAGGCCGGGATGCAAACTCTTCTTGACCATGGTTTAAAATATGCGCTGGAGGGAAAAATCTCTCTTACAGAGTTGACCAGAGTGGTTTCAGAATAAATTTTCATCGCGCATGCTTTCAGAACATCGTCTGTTCAATGTGCTCGTGGAGGTTTCTACTTTTCCAGGGAAAGCAGTTCTTGAAGGCTTTCCAGACTGTCGGCAGGCTCGATGCGAAAAAGGTTCAGCTGATGTGAATCATCAACCTGTGAACTGCTGAACACTATTACAGTATCTCCCTCTTCCACCGTCGTTTCGTAACCTGAACCCCTCAACAGAGGTGGTTGGAGCATCTCTTCACCGTTTTGGCTGGTGTAGAACCACCCCAGGTTCGCGACATATGATGTTAAATATGTATCATCCAGAGAGTCAGCTCCCATAATCACCTCAAGTACATGGAATGTGTATTGAGTTTGATTCATGTAGCTCATTGGGATGTCAAGTATCATTCCGATTTCTACCAGGAAGATGCATTCTGATAACCCAAGAACCTCTTCAACGCTCATATAGAAGGCCGGGCTTGCGAGCGCGGGGAAAACCGTTATAAGAAGCAGTGTAATAGTTATCTTCATATTCGCCCCTTGCCAGTGATTACAGTTCAGCCTGTATCACACTCTGATCCAGCTTCCAGTCTTCTCCGTTCCTGACCATAAGTATCTCGAAAGGCTGAGGCAGGTCAGCCAGGTTGAAAGAGACAACACTGCTGTCTCCGGTGATCTGATAACCGGATACAACGATGTCTTCTCTTGGAGGCAGTTCAGAGAGGAATCTCGGAGAGGACAGAACCGTGCTGATCAAATCGATGGACGTCCAGCTCGCGATGTCTTCAGCAGTAATATCCATACCCAGCTTGCCGGATATCTCAACCGCAGCCTCTTCAGGCTTCAGCCTTACCATCATCAGCATCATATCGATCATGGCAACTGATTCAGTTGAAAGACAATCGCTGAATTCTTCTGCGTCCCCGGCATACATGGCGTCAACCAGATTGTTGAAAGCCTGTTCCGGACTGCCAGCGTGAACTGTTCCGGCCGCTACAATCAGAATTATCACAAGAAGCTTATTCAAAGGTATTCCCCTTTCAAAACGCAAAAAGATTCCACTGAACAGATTTAGAGTAAACTCTCCGGAAAGTTCCATCATAACACAGTTTTGAGGGATTCTGCCAGCACAAACGAGAACCGTTCGAGAAGCCATGCGGGCTGTTGAAAAGCAACCGGCAGGGTTGTTATACCTGCCAGTTGCTACGGAGAAAAATAGAAAACAACCTGATTGCGGGTTTCAGGTATTATTCTACCATTACCACTTTTACACTGGCTGTGTTTCCCGACAGATCGCTTATTGAGACAATGTACACTCCGCCTGGCACAGAAGCCCCGGAGTCACTAAGGCCTTCCCAGACAAAGCTGCCTGGTTCACCGGCGTATGCTGACTCTGTATATGAGCGGACTGTTCGCCCGGTGATATCTCGAATATCGATTGAGATTCTGCCCGATACGGAGCAGCTGTAGAAAAGTTCTGTTGTTCCTGAGCAGGGATTGCATCCGGGATGAATACTCAACTGATTAGAAGCCGCATCACCCTCAATTCCAGTGAGTTGCCATTCATAATAAGCTTCCAGGAATTCGTTCCAGTTGGTGTTGTCGGCAAAATCCAGATTTATTGACCCGTAGAGCTCAAGGTATGATTCCTCTTCAGTCAGAGGGAAGTATATTGACAGTCCATGGGTTCGGCCCTGCAACTCACCGTGAATTTCACTTAGAATCAGGGGCTCAAATAGAACTATTATTTCCTGAATCCTGGCCTGCACAAACGGATCTTCTTCGGCTTCAAGATACAATGAAAGAAAGTCGTAGAAGTCTATTTCAGGGAGTACATAGTATCCAGCGCCTAAATACCAGGCACTTTCCCTGGTCTCCTGAATTACTGATCCCAGTTCGTCAATGTGATCAGTCATGTATACACAGAGCTGATCGAACACGGTGACCATGTTGTTAAGT
>Ga0255383_1181_pt1 | contig 10969 bp, 10 predicted proteins | sample ANMaggSSYBR01C12_FD_182100 | JGI IMG/M metagenome (GOLD analysis project Ga0255383, IMG submission 182100) | Sediment cell enrichment communities from methane seep in Santa Monica Basin, California, United Staets - ANME aggregate JGI... | ecosystem: Environmental > Aquatic > Marine > Cold seeps >...
TATAGCTGAGCTGCTATTAAATTAATTATATAACATAAACTATTAGCTTAAGGCAATGGCATTATCGTAAGGTAAGGGGTCGGTCAAAAATAAGTTGGTAGAATTTGCGCCCAAATTTGCCGTAGATTTTAATCGATCTGATTGAGCAAAACCGCAGGAATAGCGAGCTATTTCGAGGACTTTTGCGATTGAAGATCGGTTAAAGATATGGTGAAGTTGGGATGCAAAAATGCCAAGTTATTTTTTATCGAGCCCTAAGAGCGGGTAAAATATAGAACGAATTATTTGTTGAATATAAATCAATTCCAGCGTATATTTATAAATAGCTGTTCACGGCTTGAAACTTGAAATTGGAAATTGGGAAGAACAGTACAAAAGCATGAAGGCCAAATTTCTAATTTCAATGTTCCGTTAACCATAAACGGTTTGCCCTTTCAAATAATTTTTTGCATCAAAATTTCGGGAGGTTGGCTATGTCAGGAAAAGAATCATTACCCCTTGAAGATCTTTTGAAACATCCTGAAGTTCAAAAGGTAACCAGTAATATTAACCAGGAATTAGTTGAAAGAAGAGAATATGCTCCTCCTGTATGTAAAGTTTTTACATATCCCTATACTGCCTTGAAGGATAATTCTAAATTTAGATTTGTCGTTGATAATGAAGCAAAAAAGCAATTGCCGAACATTATAGATAATAAGGTACAGAACATAACAGGGGCTAAAGAGCTGGAAGAATCTTTAAAAGAAAAATACTGCAAAAAACGTAATATCGGCATTGTATTTTCCGGAGGACCTGCGCCTGGAGGACATAATGTTATTGCCGGTCTTTATGATGGAGCAAAAAAAGCCAACCCGAAAAATAAAATTTACGGTTTTTTGCTTGGACCAGATGGAATACTTGAAAACGAGGCTATCGAAATTACCGACAGTCTTGTTGACAAGTACAAAAATCTAGGCGGTTTTACAATGCTCAAGACCGGCAGGACTAAAACAGATACAAAAGAAAAAATGGCGCTGTCAAAAGAGACATGCAAAAAGCTTAATCTTGATGCTCTTGTAATAGTAGGGGGAGATGATTCTAACACTAATGCGGCATTTCTTGCTCAAGATATGTTTGAAGACGGCATTCAAGTCATTGGTGTACCCAAGACAATTGATGGCGATATACAAGTAAAAGATGCTGATGGTAATATTTTATGCGCTATCTCCTTTGGGTTTCATACAGCAGCCAGATCTTTTGCAACTGCTATAAGCAATCTTTGTACTGACTGCAGTTCAGATGTAAAATACTGGCATATTTGCAAAGTTATGGGAAGAGTCGCCAGCCATTTGGCGCTTGAAGTAGCTTTACAGACCCATGCAAATATGACTCTGATCGGTGAGGATCTGGCTGACTATATTGACAAGAGGAGACTCGAAAAGGCAAAGAAAGAGGGGATAACGGATTATAGCGCTTATGGTATTACACTGCGGCGTCTTTCGCGTATAATTTGCGATGGTATTGTTAAAAGAGCTGCTGTTGGGAAAAATTACGGCGTAATTGTAATTCCGGAAGGTATTCTGGAGTTTGTTGATGAAATACAGATTTTTATAATCAAGCTTAATGCAATAATAGCTGAATATAACCAGGCACATGATGCTGATTTTCATATCGATTTCCCGCTTCTTGAAGATAAGCTGGAATATTTGCGCAGGCTGGCAAGGCTTTCGCGTGAAGATAATTCGTCTTCGATCTGGAATACAAGGGATGATGATCTTTTCAATGATATACCCGAATTCTTTCAGGAAGGGCTTTTGATCGAAAGAGACAGCCATGGGAATTTCCAGTTTTCGCTGGTTGAGACAGATAAGGTAATCATGGGACTGGTAAAAAATTATTTGAATATTCTTAAAGAAAAAGGAATTTATAAGCTGGGGATTGATAATTCTTATTATAGAAAGACTTTGTCAAAAGGCGGGCTTGATCCTGATTACTTTGGCTCCATACTTTTCAGGAACTATGATAAAGAAGAGAAGTTTTTCCTTTTAAAAGAATCCATTATATCTAAAAAAATGCTAAAACAGACTATGGTAAAAGAAGGAGCTATTCAGAAAAATGACATAATCCCTGCTCCTGTTGAGAAAATTTATAACAAATCTGTTCCAAAGTTTAAGACTCAGGTCCATTTTTACGGTTACGACGGCAGGGGAAGCGACCCCACAAGATTTGATTGTATTTATACTTATAATCTCGGATTAACTGTTTTCAGGCTGATAGCGAGCGGTGCAACCGGCCAGATAGCAGCCATAAAAAATTTAGAAATGGATTTTTCCAGGTGGGAGCCGATTGGAATTCCAATTGCTTCACTTATGCATCTTGAAGAAAAAAAAGGAAAACTATCACTTGTATTGGAAAAAAGTGTTGTGGATATCAATTCCATATCCTTTCGAGTTGTAAAATCATTGAGAGAAAAATGGCTTGCGGCAGCACCTTGTGAGGACAACTACAGAAGACCGGGACCAATACGTTTTACCGGAAAAAGCGAGGAAGACAGGCCAATAACACTGGTATTGAATGCACTTGCAAAGCACAGTTGACAAATCATAAATATTTACCTCCAGATCAGTGGGAACCGGCATAAATTATCGGTTTGTATCGAAAAGCCTTGACCCGCTCTTCAATGTGACATTCCTGGCAAATGTTTATTGTCACGTCACGAATGATATAAGTCGGATCCTCTGTTTTGATATGGACATTGCCGGGCCCGTGGCAGACTTCGCACCCTGCATTTTTAAGTTCAGGTGTCTTTTCAGGACTTATAAAACCGCCGGGTTTTCCGTACCCCATGGTATGACAAGCATAGCATTCTTTGATTTCATCTTCAGTAAGACCTTTTTTCATCTTCCGCACACTTTCAAAGGAGCGGCTTTTCCTTGCATAACTCTTGAAAGAAATATATTGGGTTTCGTGGCATGGTTTACAAGAATCAGAGCCCATATACCTGTTTTCTTTTTTTTCCTCTGCAAATGAAGAAAATGGAAAAAAAAGAAAAACCAGTAAGCATAAACATAATGCAAACCACCATGGCCGGACATAGATATTGTGTATTTTTTTGTTCATAACTTACTCCTATAGACTTTCAGATAATTAATTTCACAAGGCCAGAAGGAGGAAGGCGTATTAGTTATACGTCGATGACTGATAACACAGTGAAATTATTTATCTGAAAGTCTATATACCAGATCAAGCAATTCTTGTTATAACCTAAATTGAGCGATTTTTTACTCAATCTGCGCCGATCTCTTGCGCATAAAGGCTTTGCAAAAATCCTCGACATATCCACGGGTATGCCTGCGGTTTTTGCAAATCCTTATGCATCAAGATCTCAGCACATATCTTCGCAAAAAATCGCTCAACTTAGGTATAAAAATCAACATCCATATACCGATAACTATAAAAAAGATCCCTGCTCCGATTTGTATATAATTTGGAGGTAAAAGGCGACTTAACCCTGCCCCGAATAATACCGCAAGAAGGGAACTCACAATCAGGGCAAGGGCTGAGCCCAAAAATACAGAAATTTTTGAATTGTAATTAGCTGAAAGGCTTAATGTGGCTAATTGGGTTTTATCTCCAAGTTCTGCAAGAAATACTAAACCAAATGTAGTAATAAAAAGTTTAAAATCCACGCTGTTCTTCTCCGGTTAGACCTATCAAGCCAAAAATCGCTCAATTTAGGTTAAAAGTTCCATTGCTTTTTGTACAATGTTTTCAGATGTAAATCCGAATTTTTCCATAACTATATTTCCAGGAGCGGAAGCACCGAATTCATTTATACCGATTACTACGCCATTGCTTCCTGTATAGCGTTCCCAACCCATGGAGATACCTGCCTCAACAGCGATCCGCACATTTACATCCGGCAAGAGTACTTTATCTTTATATTCTTGTGATGTGTTTTCAAACAGCTCCCAGCTCGGCATACTTACTACTCTGACAGAGATACCCTTTTCTTCAAGAATTTTTCCTGCTTTGAGTGTGATGTCTACTTCCGAGCCTGTAGCTATTAGTATAATATCCGGCTTGCCGTCGGAATCTGACAGAATATAAGCGCCGTTAACCAGCTTATCGGCAGAGCTGTAAATTGTCCTGTCAATAACAGGAAGTTTTTGACGGCTGAGAATTAAAGCTACAGGGCTATCCGTGGTTTGGGCGGATAGACGCCATGCTTCTATTGTTTCTGTGGCGTCAGCAGGTCGAATTACTGTAAGCCCAGGAATAGCTCTTAAGCCGGCAAGATGCTCTACCGGCTGATGGGTTGGGCCGTCTTCGCCAACCGCAACACTGTCATGAGTAAAGATGTATATTACGGGTAACTTCATAAGTGAGGCAAGGCGTATTGCCGGCCGCATGTAGTCGGCAAAAACAAAAAAAGTCCCACCATAAGGCCTGAGCCCTTTATGAAGAGCTATCCCTGACATTATTCCTCCCATAGCATGTTCCCTTACCCCGAAACGTATATTACGTCCGTCGAACATGTTTTTTTGAAAATCATGAGAAGATTTTATAATTGTATTATTTGAAGGGGCCAGATCTGCGGAACCTCCTATAAGATAAGGTATATTTTCGGAAATGGCATTAAGTATTTTCCCTGAAACAGCTCTTGTAGCTATTGGTCCTTCATTTTTTGAAAAATCAGGCAGGTTCGCATCCCAGCCTTCATTTAAAGAATTGTTTAATGAATCATTCAATTTTTTTGACAGAACAGGATATTTACTGCAATATTCTTCGAACTTTTCTTTCCAGATTGATTCGGCTTTTTTCCCCTTGTCAATGCATTCCCCAAATATTTTAACAACTTGCTCTGGAACATAGAAAGAAACATTTTCATCCCAGCCTAAATTCTTTTTCGTTAATCGGATTTCTTCTTCTCCAAGAGGAGCTCCATGTGCGTCAGCAGAGTCTTGTTTATTCGGGCTGCCAAAGGCAATGTGCGTCTGCAGCATAATAATGGACGGCTTTGTTGTTTCCGCTCTGGCTTCTTTAATGGCTCTATGGATATCGTCTAAATTGTTTCCGTCTTCTACTCTAATTACATGCCAATTATAAGCTTTGAATCTCAGGCCGACATCTTCAGTAAATGTTATGTCTGTATTTCCTTCAATGGATATTGAGTTGTCATCATAGATACAGATCAACTTTGCAAGGCCCATGTGTCCGGCAAAAGATGCGGCTTCGGCGGTAATCCCTTCCATAAGGTCTCCATCACCGCATATCATGTAAGTATAATGATCTATGATTTCATAACCGGGACGGTTAAAAATTGTTGCAAGATGTCTTTCAGCCAGGGCCATTCCCACGGCATTGGTAAATCCCTGGCCCAATGGACCTGTTGTAGTTTCAACGCCGGGTGTATGACCGAATTCAGGATGTCCGGGAGTTTTGCTTCCCCACTGACGAAAATTTTTTATGTCATCCAGGGTTAAATCGTAACCGGAAAGATAAAGAAGACTGTAAAGAAGCATAGAGGCATGTCCGCCTGAAAGTACAAAGCGGTCTCTATCTGTCCATTCAGGGTTTTTGGAATTATGTTTCAGAAAGCATTTCCACAGGATATAGGCCGCAGGTGCGAGACCCATTGGTGCACCAGGATGGCCGGAATTGGCTTTTTGAATAGCGTCCATGGAAAGCGTGCGGATGGTATTGATACAAAGCTCATCAATTTCTGACAAACCATTATTCATAATTAGCATCTCCTTGTTGAGAATTTTTTTCCGAGCCCTATGGAGCGGAGTGGTTTGTAGCGGCAGATGATTTATTCACCTTCACCCAAAAATTTCCACCATTTTTTTCGCGTTTCGCGGGCTTCCTGCCCTTTCTCAGAGCCTTTACCTAATTCTTTTTGTACCTGCTCAGATTTCTTTTCACGCTGTTTTTCCAGACCCTTTTTTGCCTTCTTGCTTTTTTCCTTAACCCTCTCTTGCTTTTCTTCTTTAATCTCTTCAGTCTGTTTAAGCCTTTTTTGCTCCATTTTTCTGATCTTTACACCTTTATCACTTGCCACACCTTTCATTACCCTGCTCCTGGTATTGACGTGTTCTCTGACGCGTTCTCTGTTTTGCACGCCTTTGCCTGCCCCGCCAGGCCCTTTAGCAAAAGCAGGTGCTGTAAACAAAAATACCAAAGTAATCAAAGCAGCAATTAATGCTTTCATATTTTTTCTCCTATTGATAACGTTTTGTTTGAATTAGTTATCGGCAACAAAAAACAAAAAAGAGCAAGGCATATTGCCATAACTCCTTGATTTTACTGGTAGGCGGTACTGGGTTTGAACCAGTGACTTCCACCGTGTGAAGGTGGCACTCTCCCGCTGAGTTAACCGCCCAACTTAGGGCTCGGTCAAAAATAACTTGGCATTTTTGCATCCCAACTTCACCATATCTTTAACCCATCTTCAATCGCAAAAGTCCTCGAAATAGCTCGCTATTCCTGCGGTTTTGCTCAATCAGATCGATTAAATCTACGGCAAATTTGGGCGCAAACTCTACCAGGTTATTTTTGACCGAGCCCTTAGGTTTAATAAACTTTAAAACTGTTAGTTAAGTCAAGAATTTTTTGTGTCTTCATCTCCTGTTTGCTCAATGGAACAATCCCCCAGCTCTTCTATCTCTTTGGGGGATGGCAGATCTTTAAGGTCTTTTAATTCAAAAAGTTCCAAAAATTTCTTTGTGGTCGTATAGATCATCGGGCGGCCCGGAATCTCCTTGCGGCCTACAACCCGGATTAGCTTTCGCTCAAGCAGCATGCGCAGAATTCCCCCACAGTCAACACCCCGCAAGTGTTCAATATCGCTGCGTATCACAGGCTGTTTGTAGGCAACAATGGCAAGCGTTTCAAGAGCAGCGTTGCTCAGGCGGAGAGGATTTGGTCTTAACAGGCGTCTTATCCACTGGCTGTATTCGGACCGTGTGCGGATCTGGTATCCTCCTGCGACCTCACGCAAAAAAAACCCGCCTTTACGGGCTTCATACTCACTTGAAAGTTCATTCAGAACATTACGGATCGCATTAGAGTCAGTGGAATCAAGCACTTTTTTAATGCTGTCTATTGTAAGCGAATCTTCAGCAACAAACAACAGGCTTTCAATGATGTTCTTTATATCTTCCATTATAGTAACTAGTTAGGTGGATAGGTTGAAGGCTGAAGTATATAAATCATCTCGCAATGCTCGAATTAAGCCATTCAAGACCTTTTCGGTTTCAACGATCTTTGGTTCAATCGTGCATGATTTGTTCCTAAAAGCCTTCTACCTTCAGTCTTCAGCCTTTCACCTTCCACCTATAAATAAAAGAGTCTGATAACACCTGACTGGGTATGCTGGGCAATCCTGACCAGGCAGAGTTTAACCATCTCCAGTATTGCAAGAAAGGTCAGTATAACATCACTTTTCAGCACATCTGCAGAAAATAGTTCCTCAAAGGTTATCGAACCTTTATCTTCAAATATATCAACCAGCCTGGAAATCTTGTCTTTTACAGACATCTTGTCGGCAGTGATGTCTATCCTCTGATCTTCGGATATATTTTTAAGTATTTTCTGAAATGCATCAATAAGCTCGAACAGGCCTACACTTATGACTTCATCATCCTGGTCCGATAAAAAATCTTTTATGTCGGACTGTCTGATAAAAGTAGTGTCTCCAAGCAGATTTCTTTCGGATAGCTGCTCGGCAGCAGACTTCATCTCAAGGTATTCAAGAATAGGCCTTGCAATTTCCATTCGGGGATCTTCTTCGTCTTCACCCTCATGCACCGGAAGAAGCATCCTTGACTTTATCTGGGCCAGAATCGCAGCCATCAATATAAAATCGCCGGCAAGGTCTATGTTCAAAGACTTCATCAAGTTCAGACAGCCAAGGTACTGATCCGTGATCAGAGAAATCGGAATGTCGTATATATCCACCTCATTTTTCTTGATAAGATGAATAAGAAGATCCATTGGGCCTTCAAATACATCATCCAGCAATACTTTATAAGGCTTTTCCAACATATTTAAGTAACGGTTTACGGTTGTCGGTTTACAGTTTACAGTTTTATGTTTTGACCTAAGATGAGCGATTAGCTCTTATTATTTCAGATGGTTACCATCGATTCGATTTTTACCCATTGGGCGAAATATTGATGTTTAGCAATATATTGAAATCATTGTGCTAACCGCTAAAAGCTCAATTGAGGTTTGATCAACCGTGAACTGTAAACCGTAAACCGTTGTTTATACTTTAACTACCGACTTTACCTCTTCCTCAGGATTGCTGGATCGCTCTTTCAATTATTTTTGCCGCGAACAAGACCTCCTCCGATAAGATCCGTTCGTTTCCCTTGGCTAATTCCTTTTTAACAATCATATTTTTATGCGTGAATCAAGTTTAAAAGTTGAATGCCCCCTTTTGTTTGGCATCCTTCATAACAACCTAAAACCTAAATTGAGCAATTTTTTACTCAATCTGCGCCGATCTCTTGCGCATAAAGGCTTCGCAAAAATCCTCAACATATCCACGGGTATGCCTGCGGTTTTTGCAAATCCTTATGCATCAAGATTCCAGCACATATCTTCGCAAAAAATCGCTCAACTTAGGTTCAAAAAACAATTTTTGGGTAATTTTTCCCCAACCAGGAAAAAAGGAAAATAACATGAAGCAATTGCAGAAACTTCCCATAGGAATCCAGGCTTTTGAGACTATCAGGCGAAACGACTATCTTTATATTGATAAAACCGAATATATGACTCTGTTGATTTACTCCGATTTTGAAAATCAAGACACAAGGCATTGTGGTCGATTCGTCTTATGCATACTACATATTGTGTCAATTTTTTTGAGAAGCTAGTAAATCAACAGAGTCATATATTTACCGTATGATAGATCAAGGTATGTTTTATTTTATTTCCAGACCCAGAAGGTTTGGCAAATCCCTTATGGTATCGACCTTGAGAGCTTTTTTCCAGGGGAAAAAGGAACTGTTTGAAGGATTATGGATTGCCAGGCACGGTCACATAAAATGGCAGCAGCACCCTGTTATACTGATTGATTTTAATGAAATAAGCCATGATACCCCGCAAAATCTGCAAAAGGACCTGGAAAATACCATTGTCAAAGCAGGCCAGTTTCACAATCTGAAAATTGATGCTCCTTTTTTAAAAAGTAAATTCAAACAACTTGTTGTGGAATTGCATGCAAAAACCGGAATGCCGGTGGTTATTCTGGTGGATGAATATGACAAGCCGATTATTGATCATGTTGGAAAAGGGCAAAAGGAGATTGATTTCGCAGTAGCTAACAGGGAAATCCTGAAAAATTTTCTGGGGGTTATTAAAGGCGGTGATGTTTCACCCCTGCTGCGTTTTGTCTTTATTACCGGAATTTCAAGATTCAGTAGGGTATCCATATTTTCGGAACTTAATAATTTGAACGATATCAGCATGAACCAGCGGTTTGCCGACATGTTCGGCTATACCCATGAAGAACTTGGTAATTGTTTCGAGTGTAACCAAAATTAAACATACCGTTAAAATTAATATTAAGCCATAAGATTAAGATAGCTATAGACCTTTAAGACGGTCTGTGCCATATTAACCTTCTAATAAATTAATCAACATGGGAGGATTAATATGGCACATGTTAGCAAATACATCGTAACTATTCCAAGCAAACAATCTTCTAATATAGAAAAATATTTAGATGGTTGTAAGGAAAAGTTTAACCAAATTTTATCCCGTGTTCTAAATGAAGGAAAACAGGATGCTCATAAGATGGAAGCATCAATTTTCAACCAATTGATAAAATTGGCGTTTCTTTTAATGCAGTTATTCTTTGCCAGCCAGAATAAAGGTAATTATGGCAAAACAATAGAAACAGCTCAAGGAATTGTCAAAAGAGGCAGGCCAAGTAAAAAGTCATATTTCTCAATTTTTGGAAAGATGAAAGTGACACGGTATCTTTATCATATAGAAAATGTAAGTTTTGCGCCTTTAGACATTGTATTAAATCTGCCGGTACGTTGTTACTCATATTTTCTGTCCGAATTCGCTAATTTACTGAATATTAACGGGGCTTATGAAAATGCATCCGGACTTTTAAAGAAGTTTTTTGGTGTAAAACTTTCTATTTCAGCTTCGGAAACCATTTCCAGTGAAAGTTCAGATCGTTATGAGGATTATTATGATCTAAAAAACAGCCTTCCAAAGCTGGAAAGCGAAGAAGATTACGTTGTAGTTAGCTTTGATGGCAAAGGCGTACCGATGATTAAGGCAGAAGCAGCTAAAATCGTAGCAAGACAGGGTAAGGGAGAAAAAAAGCAGAAAAAGAAAGAAGCGTTGGTGGGTGTTAAGTATGATGTTAATGCTAATGTCCGAACTGCCAAAGAAGTTGCTGACAACTTGGTATATCCGGATAAAAAAGAAGATAAAAATGAAACCGGTAAACCAGCAAAAGCCCAAAACATCAGATATATAGCCAGTGTTGAGAAGCCCAAGAGAAAAGTGATGGAGGAAATCCATGAAGAAGTAAAAGATGAAAACTTCAGCGACAAGCCATTGGTTTGTGTAATGGATGGATCATTGCTCATATAAAGCATAAAGAAGGAAGTGCTAAGGGCAAAAAGTATGTATATAAAAAGCTATTGCTCATATTGCAAGGAAAGATCGCTTCATATATTATGGAGTTGCAGAGAGAAATGTTGAGCAAAGAGTGGAAGAAAACCCAAAGTGATAAATTTTTAAAAGTAATAACCTACTTGAAAAACCATAAAGAATATATGAGATATGATCAGTATCTATCCGAAGGTTATCCAATAGGTTCCGGTGTTGTTGAATCGGCCTGCAGTCACGTAGTTAAAGATAGAATGGAAATATCAGGTGCCCGGTGGGGAATTAACGGATCAGATTCAATTCTGAAATTACGCTCAGTGGCAAAAAGTAAGGATTGGGATGAATA
>Ga0255383_1184_pt1 | contig 10915 bp, 9 predicted proteins | sample ANMaggSSYBR01C12_FD_182100 | JGI IMG/M metagenome (GOLD analysis project Ga0255383, IMG submission 182100) | Sediment cell enrichment communities from methane seep in Santa Monica Basin, California, United Staets - ANME aggregate JGI... | ecosystem: Environmental > Aquatic > Marine > Cold seeps >...
CTTGATATGTACGGGAACCGTGTAGCAGGTATTACTTTCGGACCAAAACACGTTATCATCCTGGTTGGCCGTAACAAAATTGTTCCAGATTTAGAGGAAGCTATGTTTCGTATTAAAAATTATGCTGCTCCGGTTAATACCATGCGGTTGGACAAAAAGACGCCTTGTGCCAGGACTTCCTGCTGCGAGGACTGCAAAAGCCCTGATCGTATCTGTAATACCTGGGCAATAACCGAGAAATCTTTTCCCAGGGGAAGAATTAAGATCGTTTTGATTAATGAGGATATAGGATTTTGAATGACAAAAGCAAGGCTCGTAGGTTGGGTTGGGAAACGAAACCCAACCAATTGCCTGTTCTCAATTCACCTCAAAAACAAATCCCGCTTCACCCAAAGACACATTAACCTCCTTGATCTGCTCCCCGGTCGCCATCCTGGAAAGCAGTTCCTTTGACATCTCCGGCAGCAAGGTGTTGGTTAAGATATGATCCACGTTTCTGGCGCCGCTATCGACTTCGGTGCAGCGGCTTCCGATTGACTCTATTAATTTTTCATCATATTTAAAGGTAACATTTCTGTTTTCCAGCATTCGCTTTGCAATACGATCAAGCTTGAGTTTGACGATGAGGCACATGTTCTTATCGGTAATTGGGAAAAATGGAACTACTTTCAAACGACCCAGAAACGCTGGTTTGAAGCGCTTTAATAGCTCTGGGCGCAACATTTCTGTGAGAGCCGGTGCATCCGGCATGGTCTCTTCATCAGCGCAGACCTTCATGATCATATCCGTGCCCAGATTGGATGTAAGAATGATCAGGGTGTTTTTAAAATCTATTCGCCGTCCTTCCCCGTCTTCCAGCATGCCTTTGTCAAAGACCTGATAAAAGAGTTCCATCACATCAGGGTGGGCTTTTTCTACTTCATCCAGAAGGACGACGCTGTAAGGTCTTCTCCTGACCGCTTCGGTCAATACCCCTCCCTCGCCGTAGCCGACATATCCCGGAGGGGATCCTTTCAGGCCTGAAACCGTGTGCGCCTCCTGATACTCCGACATGTTGATGGTGATTACGTTTTCTTCACCCCCGTACAGGAGCTCGGAAAGCACCAGGGCTGTTTCGGTCTTTCCGACGCCACTCGGTCCAACAAAGAGAAAGACTGCCGTGGGTTTTGATGGATCTTCAATACCTGCGTGGGCTGTCTGGATCATCTGGGCTACGGCCTCCAATGCATAATCCTGTCCGATAATCCTTTCTGCTAATAAATTTGCCATGTTAAGGACGGTTTCGATTTCATCGGTCAGCATGCGTCCCGTGGGAATACCGGTCCATCCGGAGATTACTTCAGATATAATCTCAGGATCCACCACAATCTGAACCAGTGGTGAACCTCCTTGCGCTTCAGCAAGTTCCTTTTTCAGTCCTTTCAGAACATCCTGCTTTTCGGATAATGCTTGTTTGTCAGAAGGATCCTTTTCGTGGATTTCTTGTATCTCCTTACGGACCTCAATGACACGATTAGCGATTTCCATTTCCTTTTGCCACTTTTGAGTCAAATCATCGAGGCGGGTCTGGGCTGCTTCCTTTTCTGTGGCAAGAGACCGGATCCGCTCCACGTGCTCATGGCCTATCAGTTCTTCCCTTTGAAGAATCTTCATCTCCCTGTCGATCCGGCCAATATCCCGGGTAGCTTCTTCAATAGCAGAAGGACTTGTATTCAGTCCTATGGCCACCCTGGCGCAAGCCGTGTCCAGAACACTCACGGACTTATCAGGAAGCTGTCTGCCTGTGAGATAACGATGGGACAGGTGGACTGCATCAAACAAGGCATCATCTGTTATCATGACATTGTGATGATGCTCAAGAAACGGGGCAATCGCCCGCATCATCATCAGGGCCTTTTCCTCTTCCGGTTCTTCGATTTTGACCACCTGAAACCGCCTGGCCAGGGCAGCGTCTTTTTCAAAGTACTTTTTGTATTCAGACCAGGTGGTTGCCGCGATCGTACGCAGCTCACCCCGGGCCAGCGCGGGTTTGAGCATGTTGGCCGCATCTCCAGAGCCCGCAGCGCCTCCTGCGCCTATGAGGGTATGGGCTTCATCGATGAAAAGAATAATGGGAATGGGGGAGGCTTTGACTTCCTCGATCACGGATTTGAGCCGGTTTTCGAATTCTCCCTTTATCCCTGCCCCAGCCTGAAGCAGCCCCAGGTCGAGTGTATGGATAGCCACGTTTTTTTAGCGGCGGCGGGACATCTCCTTCTACAATCCTGAGAGCAAATCCTTCCACCACTGCGGTCTTGCCCACACCTGCTTCTCCGGTCAGTATGGGATTGTTTTGCCTGCGCCGTATCAGGATATCCACCATCTGTCTAATCTCAAAGTCACGCCCAAGAACCGGGTCTATCTCTCCCTTTCGGGCCCTTTCGGTCAAGTTGATCGTATATTGAGCCAAGGCCTGTGCCTTTCCGGCCGGCATCCGCCGCCCTGCTGCATCTTCAGCCGGCGCCGGCTGCGCGGCGCCAGTCTCTTCAACCGACCCGGAAGTCAGATCAGTTAAATGCTTTCTTAAGGTCTCCACAGAGATTTTTTTAAAGCTTTCCGAGCTTCCAGATAACATTCGGGCCATTTCATCGTTGTTCATAAGGGCAAGAAGAATATGTCCTGAGCGGATACTTGGAGTCTGAAAGTCAACAGAGGCAACCAGCCATGCTTCCTGAATCATGCTGGGTATACGGGGAGAGAGGGCAGGAGTCCTGGCGTTGCCTGTTTTAAATCCCTCCATGGTACGTGTGAGATCAGATACCAAACGGGCCTCATTGATTTCAAAGTGCCTGAGTATCTTCTGCATATCAGTGTTTGCTATCTCAAAAAGTTTGATGAGAAAGTGTTCTATGTCCACTTCATAATGGGTTTGAGACAGACAAAGGCCGGCAGCCGATTCCAGAGCGCTTCGGCAGGTAGTGTTCAATTTTCCTATCAACGATTTTAGATTTGATGCTGGCATGATATTGGCTCCTTATCTTCTTGAAAGGTTACATAAGGATCCTCCTCTTGGATTACACCGGGAGTCTTGATCCATGTTGACCAGCCGAGCTGCGGACAGGCTGGAGTTTCCACACCTAATGCACACACGGGAACTTCCTCTTGTTTCAGAAATAGGCGAATCTCGAATTCATACTCTATTCCCACCATATATTTGACTAAGGAAAAGATGGAACAGAGCATGTCGCCTGTAGGCATAAAACAAATAAAATCATCATAACTCATTGGCCCCAGGTTGATGCGAAATTTTGTCTGGCTTTCCCGAGCCCAGCTTCCGCAAATAGCGTCGATTCCTATTTGTCCATTGGTTACGCCGAGTTGAGTCTGATCTTCCAGGTCTAAAGGGAGCATCCGTTCGATAAATTGTTCGACCTCGACATTAGCGCCGGAAAAATACTCCACCGCTGTCTCGATAGCAACCGCAGATGGAACCGGCCTCGATAATAAACCGCTGTAAAATATCAGAGACTCCTCTGATAATCCGATTTTTTTGGTGAGCCCGGCTGTCCCTAAACCTGTTAAACTTAGTAAATGTCCGGAAAGTCTGTCTCTGGCTCCGGGAAGATAATTTACAGGAAATCTGTATTTTTTCCAGGCCAGGTAAAAAAGAGAGATAAGACGGTGATGGAAAATATCATAAAACGCGGTAAGGCTGAAATCTTTCCGGCGATTTCTCTCCATCGCCAGTTCATTGAGCCAATCCGGCAAAACACCGGATGGACCGATCAATCCCATAAATGCGACTTCCATATTAACCGGTTTTTTCTTATCGCTATGTGTTAAGTTTGAAATATCGCTGGGGGGAAATGAAAAACCTGGTTTCACTGAAAATCGCACTATTTCTTCATCCGGCGTCAGTGTCTGTCCTAATGGCTTTTTGTCGGGGAAAAGAGATTCCAGTAAATCTACAGCCTTAAAAAATGAAAAACCGTAAAATTCCTTAAAAAGACGCTCTTCTACAGGAGTATTCGATTGCCGTTTCTTGGAGGCCATTTTTTTAACACCTCTTTTTTCTGTATGGTTTTTGCAATCAATTGGGAAAAGGAATTAATGGAAACATATTGTCCTAAAAACCTTTCCAATACAGATGCAAACAGATACAGACCTGTTCCAACAAATTTATCCTCGTCAAATGTTATGGTAACCTGCACCCCGCGGCAAAATGATTGGCCTATTCTTTTTGTGACAGGTTGAGACTGAATAGATACTATGCCGTTTATCTGCTGTCTTGTAGCTGGTGAGTTTTCAAAATCATAAAGTTTGAGGATTTCTTTGAGGGCATCTTCTCCTCCTTGCACAAGAGAAATATAATTGAGGGACAGATGGGATATCAAACGCCATTGCAGGTTCCCGTCCATAAAGGGTCTGCGGGTTGGAGTAGGTTTTATTAGACTCTTTATCTGTGCAACAGGAGCTGTTATTTCCATATCAAAATCGCCTTTATCGTCCCCAAAGGAAAGACGGGCAGGCAAGTCTCGATTAGAGCATGTAATATGGATAGTTAATATTTCCACCTCCGGATCAATTGATTTGAAGTTCGAGTCTGCAAAGGAAAGATAGACCTCTGTTCCCTCATCCCCTTTTTTACCTGAAGAGCGGCGTTGAATATACCAAAAAGCCATTCGGTCATTGCTATCCTCTTCATCAAGATGGTGTTTTATGGAGTAAAAGGGTTTGAAATCAAAGCCTTTTCCCGGAAAAGAATCCGAAGAAGCGGTAACTCTGTCAATACTAAAGACTTCTGTTGCTTCCTGGCTTCTGATATTTGGAATAACATGATATTCGGTCTTTCGTTGTTCAATTCGTACAGGTTCGGCAATACGTTTAAATAAATTGACTACAGGCGCAGTGTTGATGCAAAAGGTATCTTTATTGATCACAAGATTCGATTTGGCATTCCTGTTCAAGTATATCCAGATATTAAGAGTGTCATTGAAATCCGGATGTTTAATTTTATCCAGGCCGCTAAGATCAAAGAAAAGGAACTTTTCAGGGAAACAAAAGTATTCAAAAAGGAGAAGAAAGCCAGGAAAAGCTCTTTGGGTATAGGGAATCAAATGTTCATCAGAGTCAAATCCAACGGGCTTTATGTCATCTTTGGTTAATGATATGTTTTCTATGATCCTTTGCTCTTCACTATTGAACAACTCTAATTCAACATGACACACATTGTTGAATAAAAGTTCGTACAGATGAAAGACATGCTGGGCCGGGCCATTTAGGAAAAAACGCAGGTCATTCCAGACAAGATTGGAAAAGCTCAAATTATTAAAAGTCTTTAATTGAATTAAAATAGCTTGCTGGGCGTCTTTCACCGGTTTTTTGGGATCACAAAGCTCTGCTGAAACAACCTCGACAGGCCAGAGCTTGATAGAATAAGATGTATCAAACCTGCATTGAATGCCGTTGACTGATTTGGAATAGAGCATGGTATCTTTAGGTATCAGGTGTCCGGACTCGGTAACATTCTGTTTTATTGGTTCAAATCTGACTATGGACATGGAGGGTATCGGATTGATGTAATGAGGGTAAATTATATTAAGCAACGATTCTGTTATTTCAGGAAAATCATCATCAATCTTCTTATGTATACGTCCGCTAAGAAAGGCAAAAGCCTCAATCAAACGTTCAGTATGCGGGTCTTCACATTTATCATGTTCAAGGAGCAGTCGGCCGGCAATCTTGGGGTATTTCCTGCCAAACTCAGCCCCCATCTCACGAATAAAAGTAAGTTCGCGCTCATAATAACTTAGAAGTTTATCATCCATTGATTTTTAGCTTATCAGCTATTTTGATATAATATACTCACCTTTGTTGACATCAAAATAGGTATCAAAAGTCACTGGTTCTGCTACAGGTTCCACAACCAGCAGGCCTTTAATCCTGAACCTGAGATTACGTTCGTTGTGAGCTGTTGTTTCGAGGTGCACAATTACATTTTTTAACCTGGGTTCAAACCGTGAAATACTTTTTTCAATATCCTGTCGAAGCTGCTGTCTTACGAATGGGCTTCCAGGATTTTTAGAGGTAAAGTCTTGCAGGCCATATACAAAAAGAGAATTATTAACCTGGATAGATTCAGCCGGGGGAATCAATATCTGGCGTCTGGTGTTAAGAAGATTTTCCAGATCTCTTATAACCGAGTCCATGATTTGCCCGATACTGACCAGGCAATACTGGACAGGCTCGCGGGAAACACCTGGTTCGTGATCAATAAGCCTGTCCAGTATAGATGCCCGGAGATTTTGTTGATTTTGTTTCAATTTAGGTGTTATATTTTTGTATTTGTTTCAAGGTTCCAACCGCCTGCCACATTCCCTCCGCCGCTGCCGTCTGCGCGTTTTTGCTGGGTGTAAGTCCATTCAATCTTGCCATAATTGAAGGAAACCTCCTCAAGAGGCAGTGTCTCACCACCTTGAGAAGATCCACCAGGACGGACTGAACTCACGATGCAGTCGCTCATCTTGTACTCCATGTATTGCACCTTGTCGCCACCTGCTCGGCACAAGGCAAGAACGACCTCTGAAATGTGGGTCCCGTCAGCGCATGCCACGGCTAGCTTTGGAGAGGCCTTATCCAGGGCCTTGACAATAGAAAAGTCCTGAAAATCAGCCCGTTCCGACGAGGCCCCTCCACCACTGCTGGCCGACGCCGATGCTGTTTGAGATACCCCTGCGCTATAGGAGAGCACCTCTATCTCGTCTGGGTGGGCGTCATCCGTGCTTTCTCCTGGTATACCATCTATCTTTAAAAATGCATCAAATGCCATGATCTGTTCCCTCCTTCTATCAATTGTTGATTTTGCTGTAAATTTGTTTTTTTTAGCAGAAACGGCCCCTCTACCCCTTTGCAGGAGGAGGCAGCTCCGCAACCAGCCTCAACGAAACAGTCAGCTCATCCAGTTGGTAATGGGGTTTAAGAAAGGCAACAGCCCGATAAGCCCCGGTTTTACCAGGTATTTCGCTGACATCAACTCTTGCTTCCCGCAAAGGGAATTTAGCCTTGGTTTCCTGCCCCGCATCATCATCCAGAAGAACATAGTTGCTAATCCACCGGTTTAAAAAATCTTCGACATTCTTGCGGGTCATGAAACTACCGATCTTGTCTCGCATGATCGACTTCAGGTAATGAGCAAATCTCGAGACAGCAAGGATATACTGAAGTTGGGAAGAGAGCCTTGCATTGGCATTGGCAAAATCAGTGTCATATGCTTTAGGTTTATTAGTCGTCTGGGTGCTAAAAAAGGCCGCATAATCGGTTCCCTTGCAATGGACCAAAGGTATAAAACCAAGATCGGCAAATTCCTTTTCCCGCCTGTCTGTAATAGCTATTTCCGTGGGGCACTTAAGCGCCACATCTCCCTCATCTGTCTTGAATGTGTGGACAGGCAGACCTTCCACAAGGCCGCCGCCTTCCACCCCCCTGATGGCCGCGCACCAGTGGTATTTGGCAAATGCATCCGTCAAACGTGTCCCAAGCGCATATGCCGCATTACCCCAAAGATACTTGCTGTGATCCGTACCATCCACATCCTCTTCGTAGTTAAAAGATTCAACTGGAACATTGGCCTGACCGTAAGGAAGACGCATAAGAACATGGGGAAGGGCCAGCGCCACATACCTGGCATCTTCCGAGTCACGGAATGACTTCCATTTGGCATATTCCACACTCTGGAAAACTTTTGCTATGTCACGAGGACCGCCAAGCTCAGTAAATCTATCCCAATTAAATAGCTGTGGAGATGCAGCAGAGATAAACGGAGCGTGAGCCGCTGCTGCCACCTGAGAAATTTTTTCGAGAAGGGATATATCCTGAGGATGGTTACTGAACTCATAATCCCCCATCAAAGCGCCATAGGATGCGCCGCCGAACATACCGAACTCTTCTTCATATATCTTCTTGAAAAGTGACGACTGGTCGAATTCGCTGGCCTTTTCCATGTCCTTGAGGAGATCTTTCTTGGAAACATTCATCACCCTGATCTTTAATCTTTCTCCTGTTTCACTCTGATGCACAAGATAGTGCAACCCCCTCCAGGATGCTTCAAGTTTTTGCAATTCAGGATTGTGCATGACTTCATTGAGCTGCATAGAAATTAGTTTATCGATTTGGCTGATCCTGGCATTGATCATGACCTCTGTGTCTTTTGATATGACCATGGTCCCCTCCATGATCTGGCTGACAAACTCACCAATGACATCTCTGGCCCATTCTCTTTGACTCTCATCACGCGCCATCCGGCCGTCTTCTAAGATCTGATCTAAAACGCTCTTTTCTTCTTGAACTTCTTCAGCCTGAGCAGACTCCGTTTGGACTTGTTTTTCATTTTCAGCCATGGGACTTCTCCTCTATTATTTGTCTTTTTCTTCTGGTTTTTCTACACCGATTTCATCACCGAGTTTTTGTAAGGAGTCAGTGCTTGTAATGACATCTTGAAGCAGTTCATCCAGCTTGTCATTGCCGTCTAATTTATTGAGCAGATCGGAAAGTTTTTGTCTTGCCTCCACCAGTTTACGCACGGGTGTTATCTGATCAGCGACACGTTCCGGATGAAAATCGTCAATCGACTTGAAGCGGAGTTCAACCGCCATTTTTGTATCTTCTTCCGTCAGTTTGTTATCTACTTTGAATGCCAGCCTCGGTTTCATCCCCTCAAGCACATTGTTGAAATTATCCCGATCTATTTCAACAAATTTTCTATCTTTAAGCTTTGGAAGCGGTTCATCCGGCTTTCCGGATAAATCGCTCAATACCCCGATAACAAACGGGATCTCCTTCATCTCAATAGCATCGCCGATTTCTACATCATAGGTTATTTGTACTCTTGGTGATCTCACTCTGTCAAGTGTGTGTTGTAAACTCTCTTTGGCCATAGCTTATCCTCCTTTCTAACTTCTGTAACTCATCGCCTTTGTGACATCCGTGGTGCAGAGCCTCTGCAATAGCGTCCTTGCTCTGCCAATATCCTCATCTGTCGGTTCTCCTGTTGTCAGACACTTATAAAGGGTATCGAGTACATCCGCAATCCATACAGGGGATTCCCAGCGCTCCAGTTGCAACTCCTCAATTAATGTATTCAACTTTTCCGCAATCGGTCTGGCCAGATCCGGCCTCTCGGCCTTCAGGCAAAGCTTGGCCATGAGGAGCTGGTAGCGATTCTTTTCTCTAACGGATGGCGCGCTGCAAGAAGCGCTAAAAAGATGTCCCAAAGCCTTTTTGATTCCTGATGTCTTAAGTTTTGCAAGCGCGTCTTTCCACATGGCCGTTTCAAGAGAACCTGAATCTAAAATCCGGTCTGTTGGAAACGGCAACACATCCTCGAACGAGGCGCCTTCCTCTTCTTCCACCTCATTGACTTCTGTTGCCACGGCCTCTTCTGGTGCCGTCTCAGTCTCCTCAACAGCATCAAGATCCTTCTTCTCCTTAAAGATTTTCATAATAACCCGTTCACAATCCTCAAGCGCCTCTCTCAATTCCGCAAGCCTGGGGGCATCTGAGCCGAATTTTTCATCCACCGTGTCATCGAATCTCTTGAATTCTTCCAAACATGCGGTCAAGTCTTCCACCAGGGACTTGTAATATGCTTTTGACGAACGAGCTACTGCTACATCAAAATCCTCGGCAGTTATCTTGCCCTCAGCTATCGAGGCATTGCGAGCCTTCTTTTTATTTTCATCCACATCGCCGTATTGGTTCCTTATATCAGCCTCATAGCCCACCTGCCTCGATTCTTGCCATTGCAGCCACGAATACCCAAGCGTTGCATCCTTATCGGTCAATGGGATCTGCTTCACGGCAAGCCAGACTTTATCATTCATGAGCTCAATCGGGCCAATCCTGAAATCGAGGTCACCATCCTCTATCTCCGGATAAACACGTTCCCAGTAATCTCTCAAAAAGCCGGTAAGTATCTTAAGGCCTGCAACAAGTCCGCTGAAACCTTCGGTATTAACCAATGCTTCAGTAAGCCACGCTGCCATCTGCAAGTCTTTGGACTTATTGATAAACGCTTCAACAGTGGCAGCGATTACCGCATTCCAGTCCGAGGTCTTGATTTCACGCTGCCAATCCCCACGATCAAGAAGGTCATCGGCTCTCCGCGCTTCCTTAATCTGATCATAGGCAGGGCTGTAGCGAAGGTCCTCACCAGCCGGGTTATCGCCTGGAATCGGGGCCAATATGGCTTCTATGTCAATCTTTTGTTTCATTATTTCGATCTGTGCGGTTAGCTATTAGCTGTTAGCTTTTAGCTAAAGGCTAATTGCTAAAAGCTAACTGCTAAAAATCATCGATTTGAGAATACTATCCAACTGACTATAATTTCATGTGTTTTGAGTTTTCGTACAGCCACTAACTTAGATTAAATAAAACCTCCCGGATTTCCAGGATGCTCATGTCATCTTCACCGACCTGAAAGACATGTTGGCCGATGCCTTTTGTAAACTGCCCTCCAAGAGATGTCCAGTTAGTCATTCTGCCAAGTTTCATCCTATCGTCCTCATGGAGAAATGAATCCGCATAAAGCACAGGAAGATAACAGTTCATAGTCAGTCCGTCCCATGTGGTTATCCTGGCTGTAATCCAGAGGAGATCAAAAAGCGTCTTGGGAGCCGAAACTACAAGTTCTCTAATTGCCTCAAAAGGTATCCATACATATCGCTCATGGACAATCGCTTCGAGAAAAAGGGACAGAAAAGTGTCCGTATCCTTAAAACCGGTGAAGCTCTTTCCATTCACTGTTCCGGATATGACGGGGCGTTGTGCCTCTACTTGATCTAAAAGCAGCTTTGCCTCATCTATATTTTTTTCACCTATCTTTGTCTGGGCCTCTTATTTACAAAAAGTTTTTCAAGAGGTGTCGCTTCAGTAATAACTG
>Ga0255383_1187_pt1 | contig 10891 bp, 9 predicted proteins | sample ANMaggSSYBR01C12_FD_182100 | JGI IMG/M metagenome (GOLD analysis project Ga0255383, IMG submission 182100) | Sediment cell enrichment communities from methane seep in Santa Monica Basin, California, United Staets - ANME aggregate JGI... | ecosystem: Environmental > Aquatic > Marine > Cold seeps >...
GGAATGTTCACAAACAGCATAATCAACCCGGCAGAACCGAAAATTGACCATAGCAAAGTACTGTTGGTAAAGAAATTCCTGTTGAAGACGGATGTGTAGTAATGCCTTCTGGAAAGAACATTGACGTACTGGCAGAATGCGATTGTCAGATAGGCAAGAGTCGTGGCCCTCATGTAGTCCACAGTTGAAGCCTGACCGGTCAGGAAAGTTATGCCCTCTCTGATTCCGCTGTAAGCATAATTCCCGAAGGCAAGCAGGCCGATCAGGGCACCGAGAAGAAGAACCTCCAGCGAAGTTTCCCTGTTCATGATGTGGGCTTTAAGATCTCTTGGCGCTTCACGCATAATGCTCTTTGAAGAGGGATCAAAAGTCAGGAATGTAAGAGGCATAATTTCCGCGAGAAGATCAATTGCCAGTATCTGAATTGCCAGAATAGGTATAGCCCAGTCACCCATGGAAACTGCAATAAGACCCAGAATAACAACACCAAGCTCCGCGGCATTGGTAGTCATGGAAGCAAGTACAGTTTTCTTCAGATTGGTGTAAATGGTGCGACCTTCCTGTACCGCATAAACCAGAGAAGTAAAGCTGTCATCAAGAAGAATCAGCTCGGCAGCCTCCTTGGAGACATCAGTTCCGGTTATGCCCATGGCAACCCCGATGTTTGCCTTCTTCAATGCAGGAGCATCATTCACGCCATCGCCGGTAACAGCAACTACTTCGCCCTGCTCCTCCAGAATAGTCACGATGCGAAGCTTATGCTCCGGGTTTACACGACTGAAGACTATAGCTTTCCCCCCTGCAAGAATTCGACCAAGCTCCCCTTCATTCATGTTTTCAAGATCAACGCCTGTGTAAACAAGAGGGTCACCCTCGGGAGAAAGACCAATCTCGCGACCGATAGCCCTTGCCGTAATGGCATGGTCACCGGTCATGATAATCACACGGATCTTAGCCTCATGACAAATCGCGATTGCTTCCTTAACGCCCTCTTTGGGAGGATCCATCATGAAAACAAGACCGAGGAAAACAACATCCTTCTCCGCTGTTTCCATTGTGTAATCGGATCCGTCATTCTCCAGAGGACGAAAAGCAATTGCAAGCACTCGCAGTGCCCTGTCGGAATACTCTTCATTCAGCCGGGTGATTTCTTCTCTGTCCTTATCCGTTATAGGAACGGATTTCCCGTCACGGTAGATAAATTTGCTTACGGAAAGAACACTTCCAGTGGCACCCTTCATGGCCAGCTGGTGTCTGTCGCCAAATTGCCTGACTGAACTCATTCTCTTTCTCTCTGCGTCGAATGGAAATTCCATTATCTCAGGGTTTTCCTGATCCTCAATGGGACTTCGGGTTCCCACTTTTGTGGAAAGAGTGATGAGAGCAGCCTCTGTGGGATCGCCAATTGGATACCAGGTGGCATGGTCGTCATCAGGCGCATGTATCTCCGCGTTGGAAGCCATGGTACCGGCATCAAGCATAATCTCCATCTGCCCTATCTGATCTTCGGTAAGTTTGCTGCCATCGCTGTGGTGAATGCTTCCTTCAGGCTTGTAGCCAAGGCCCTTCACCTTGTACCCGGAGCCGTTAAACCAGAGGCCGGTTACAGTCATTTCATTCTTTGTAAGCGTTCCGGTTTTGTCTGTGCATATCACTGAGGTTGAGCCAAGAGTTTCAACACTGGGCAGGCTTTTTACAACAACCCTTCTGTCAGCCAGCCTCTTACTGGCCGCACTGAGTGCAACAGTCACCTGGGCGGGAAGAGCCTGTGGTACTGAAGCAACAGCAATTCCCAACGCGTAAATCAGACTGCTAATAATTGTAAAGCCCTGTTGAACCCCGACGAAAAACAGTACAGCACTTAAAAGCACAACTACTGCTGTCAGCCATTTGGCAAGAATATCCAGTTCCATCTGCAGAGGAGACATCGCGGTGACTGTATCAGAAGCCATACAGGCAATCTTGCCCATCTCTGTATTCTTACCGGTACGGACAACAACTCCGGTTGCGCTTCCGGCAGCTGCAGTTGTACCGGTGTAAGCCATGTTGTGTCTGTCGGCGAGAATAGCATCTCCAACCACTGCTTCTGTATCTTTCTCCTGGGGCATGGATTCACCGGTCAGGGAAAAGTCATTGGTCCGCAGATTGTAGGCTTCGAGCAGTCTTATGTCTGCAGGGATTTTGTCTCCGGCTTCCACTTCAACAATGTCCCCGGGAACCAGATCAGACTGAGGCAACTCAGTAAGCTGTCCATCAACAATAACTTTTGCGGGTGATTTGATAAGAGCCTTCAGCTTCTCCAGTATCTGACCTGCTTTGTATTCCTGAACAAAACCGATAACAGCGTTGACAAGAACGATGATGAACATCACTGCACCATCCTGATAGCTGCCAACTGCAATTGAAATCACACCGGCCACAATTAGAACAATAACAAGAAGTTCCTTGAATTGAGAGAGGAATACCAGCCACTTGGGAACCGGTTTCTCAATGATTATTTCATTTGAACCGTGTTCCCGCCTCCAGACTGCGGCTGCTTCTCTGGGAAGACCCTTCCTGCTCGAGTTAAGTTCCTTGAGAACTTCGGCAGGTGTTAGTTTGTAAAAATCAGTGTGTTTCAATGTTTTTCCATTCATTTATGAATTGGCAGACTGTTCATTATTAAATTCTTCTCTTCATTCTCCTGTATCGAAAAACACCCGCTATCAGAGCAAAAGAACTGAAACCAACGAGAACAACTCCAAGCGCAATATACAGGTATGATGAAGGAAACAGCTTCACAAGAGTTGCTCCTGTGGCAAACAGCATTATGGATGTTCTGACATAGGAGAGGAATGTACGCTCATTTGCCAGAGAGGTTCGCTCGCGGGCAAGCCTGTCCCGCTCTGAGGAATCCTGCTGAGCCGCCACCTTATTGCCTTTGTCAAAGATCATTAGTCCTCAATTCCGGCTGGTGTTCTCAAGAATTCGCTGTGAAGCATGGAGTATACCGCATGATCAACAAAATAATCATACAGCCACTCTTCCTCACGGAGGGTTCCTTCATACACCATACCAACCGCTTCGGCAACAGCGGAGCTGGACTCATTCTCTTCAGCGCACCTTATCTCTATCCTGTTCAGATTCAGTTCCCGAAACCCGATCTTAAGAAGTTGCCTGACTGACCTTGTCATAAGCCCCATGCCGGTAAACTCTTCTCCAAGCCAGTAACCTATCTCAGCATTTCTGTTTGGCCTGTCTATTGGATGAAATCCGATGACCCCTGCCGGAGTGCCCTGAAACTCAATGAGAAAATGAGGACCCCTCCCCTTTTCATGCTGATCAATCGTCCCGGTAATGAAAGCTGAAGTATCTTCCGGTTCATCAACTCCATCAACCCAGGGCAGCCATTCTCTGAGAAAATCCCTGTTCTGCTGTATAAGTTTGAAAACGTCTTCCGCATGCCCGTGATTCAGAATCACAAGTTTAAGATCATTGTCAATTGCAAAACTCTGATAAGTCAAAATTCCCCCGTTTGAAGATTTACCGTGGAATATAGCGAGGAAGCCTGCTTTAACCCCTCAGTAACAATTCATTCTTATCGCACTTCAGAGATTTTCACAGTGTCACCCGGAACAAAACGCTTCAATGCCCTGCGCCCCCCGCAGAAGCATAATGAGCTTGATGCAGACAACGAGATCACGGCATCCGTCAGGCCAGACCTCAATAGGTTCCCCGTTTGCGCATGTGGACCAGACAACCACGTTTCTCTGTCCTTTCGTGTTCGAATTCACCAGTCAGTCCAATCCGCCTGTTCAGGAGATGATATATTCCATCGCCGGTTTTGATGGCATCCCCCGCTCAATTCAGGCATCAGGCTCTGTTTATCGCAGTAATCACAGGAGACGGTTTATGGTTAACAAAACAATGGGTCCCGGAGAATATCTCTATCTTGCCCTGCTCTCTATACTCTGGGGTGCATCCTTCTTCTTCATTAAACTTGCTCTCCGTGACATAACACCACTGACAATTGTTCTCATAAGAGTGGGGATCTCAGCTCTTGTTCTCACTGCACTTGTGTATGCATCAGGCAAAAGAATGCCTTCTTCCCCCGGCATCTGGGGCACATTCTTCGTTATGGGAGCACTGAACAACCTTATCCCGTTCAGCCTGATAATCTGGGGAGAGCAGTATGTGGAGAGCAGTATCGCCTCCATTCTTAATGCAACATCTCCGGTATTCAGCATTATTCTTGCTCATTTCCTCACTTCAGAAGAAAAAATGACTCCCGGCAGAGTGGCAGGTGTAGTTCTGGGTCTGGCGGGTGTAAGCATCCTCATCGGTTTTGACGGACTCCAGGCTTCCGGAGCAATGTTACTGGGTCAGGCTGCCATGCTGGGAGCAGCTCTGTGCTATGCGTTCTCTGCTGTATACGGCAGAAGATTCAGGAAATTGCCACCACTGGTGATAGCATCTGGAGTCCTTACGGGAGCCACTGTTATGATGATTCCACTGGTTCTGCTGTTTGAAAAACCCTTCACTCTCCATCCTGGAGGTATCAGCATTGCAGCGCTATCAGGTTTGACGCTTCTAAGCACTGCTCTGGCTTTTGTCCTGTACTTCAAGATTCTCGCACTCACTGGGCCAACCAATCTCCTGCTGGTAACTTTTCTTATTCCGGTAAGTGCAGTTTTCCTTGGTGTAGTGGTACTGGGAGAAAACCTTGGGTGGAATGCAATAGCGGGAATGATATTTATCTTCGCGGGCCTGGCGGTAACAGATGGAAGGTTATTCAGACTTCGTTGATTTATCCGGTTTACTTCTGTTCTGCAAGCTGAGCCTGTTTACGTTTCCCGTCCAAATATCATGAAGGAAAACATCGTTAGCATCGTTTCCACTGCCGGTGAGAACCATCCATCTGTACGGTTCCCGCTGATCACGGAAGATCCATTGGAACCACCAGACTTCCAATCCTCAATCCTCCATATGCCGCTATCATTAACCATTGAAAAGAAGTTCACTGTTCTATGACCGAGCAGGATCATTTCGCAGTTTACATCCGCACGGTCTCCATCTTCTATAACCTCGCAGATCCGATACTCAAGACATGAAAAAAGCAGGAGCATGTTCTCTACTGTTTCCCTGTTTTCAGTGGTAATGGCGTTCCGCTGAGTCCATGTTAAACTCAGGTAATGCAGCATACCGTATATATTCCCGCCTTTCACGGCATTCAGATATCCCTCTGCAACCATGCCGGGATCCATCTGCCGGATGTCTGAAACACTGTTTGTCCTGGTATCCGCATAAACCCGGAAATATGAGTTCGGAAAGGCATTGTCATAACCTGTGGAATCAATCCATTCGGAGAAATCACCTGGCGACCTGATTCCAGCCAGAGACGGTATGACATTGGCTTCCGCCATCACATCGAAAAATATCCCATTTTCGTATAAGCCCGGTATTCCTCTGCTGCTGTATCTGTAGTACCTGTCCTCCGGCAGAATCATCCAGGAGCTGCCGCCGCGGTAAAGTACGAAATTATTGGAACAGCCCTCTGCGCCGGTCCTGTAAGAATCGTTTATCCAGGGCATGTTCTGAATTTCACGGCTTGTCCACATCTCTCTGGCAGAGTCAGATCCACCGACGCTTTCTATAAGCAGATAATCCCCTTCGATCCAGTCAGAACAGCCCCATACACCGGAAGTTGTGGTGCTGTATTTCACGCCGGTCTCCAGATCGATTACATAAACCGGTCCCCTGTTGTAACAGGTGCCGTCAGCTCCCACCGCATAGTACCTCCCGGAGGGGCTGATCTGGCTGATACTTTCCTCGTTATCAATTCTCTCATAACTCAGACCCCATTCGCCTGCAAAAACATATGCAAAGTCATACTGTTTCTCAAAATACTCAAGACGGGCAATTGTGACGCCATTACACCTGTAAATAATTTCATCCTTACCGGGATTCTCCATACGCTCAGCCTCTTCATCGGTTATGCCGGGTATGCTGAATGCGGAGCAGCAGGGCTCAGTAATACCCACATCCAGCAGGTAGGAATCAGGAAGTGGAGGAACTTCTCCCGGTATCCCTGCATACTGTGCGGCAGCGGGAAAAATTACGATAAATGCTGCCAGAAGAGCCGGTGAAATAGAATTTCTCTTCAATGAAGCTCTCATCACTAATCCTTCCTGAGTATCCAGCCATGGTGGATTATAAAAGCTGACAGCCATCAGCAGGAAACCTGATTCCCGTCATCCGCAACAATATCCAGTTCACTTCCCGGTCTGATTACCTCAAAAACACCAGACACAGAGAGGAGCACCCGATTGCCGTATCCAGCTGCACCAGATAAACCCCGCTGGCCAGATCCGATGCGTTCCATCCGAATGAATGGGAACCTGATGCCAGTTCACCGTCCACAAGAGTCGCGACACACCTGCCGGTAAGACTGTAGATACGCAACGATGCATGACTGCCGACTGCAAGTGAAAAGCCTATCTCCGTCATCGGATTGAAGGGATTTGGACAAGCCTTCAGCGGTTGAAGAGTTAAAGATGATTCACTGCTTTCAATGGATGATGTCTCGTGGGGAACCACAAACCCGTACTGGTTTGTGTTCCAGTCATCGTGGAAGAGTGCTCCCCAGCCTGTGGTTGGCTCAGTGTAATTTACCGGGAAGTCCCAGACACCCACATGGCCCGAACCCATGGTCAAAGCCATTTCCAGGTCTCCGTCCAGGTCAATGTCGCCAACTTCAGGGCTGTTGGGTCCGCAGTAGCCCGGCCTGGAGAACGGGAAATCAGTGGCTACCGATCCATCGAAATTAAAACCGTAGACCTGATTCGGAGCCCCGTTGTCAACAATGACGGCTTCCATCCCCGGATTGCCGTCGAAGTCGGCAACGATGGGTGATCCCTCCAGGTTTACCTGTGGCATCACCGGCCAGCCGGGCAGTAATGTACCCGTATGATCCCAGGCGTAGAACGCTTCAAAGCCGTAGCTCAGTTTTGCCGAATGCCAGATCTCAAGGTCTCCATCGCCATCGCCATCAGCCAGCACGGGACAGCAGTAGCACTGAATACCGGGATAGCTCAGGGGAAAGCCTGTGACAATTGATCCATCTCCGTTGTAGGCATAAACCTCTGTGACTACCAGCGTCTCGTATCCTGCTACCAGCACTTCACTCAGTCCGTCACCATCGATATCGCCGATTGAGGGAGCGGCATAAGAATTGCTGAGACCAAATGTCACCGGCCAGCCCGGTGTAACGGTTCCATCTATCTGGAAAGAGTAGAGCATTCCGTTCAGTGCTTCAGCAAAAATCTCCGGAAGACCGTCACCGGTGATATCACCTACAGCCAGAGTGGAAGTGATGTTCCCGCCTACCGGTTGAGGAAAGCCTGACATAATGCTGCCGTCAGCATGCCAGACATTCACATTCGAGGGACTGCCGATCATTATCTCCGGAACGTTATCTCCATCAAGGTCATAGACTGTTGGTGCGCGGAATCCCCCGGTAACTCCCGAGGGCTTCGGCCAGCCGGACATGGGTGTACCATCGTGATGCAGAACATGGATGTATCCGGATTTCGCGGAAACAATAATTTCCAGGTCTCCGTCGCCGTCCAGGTCAGCCACTGCCGCCTTTGACTGAATCGCGGCACCTATATTCAAAGGCCAGCCGGACATAAGGGTTCCATCGTATCTCCAGACGTAGAGTTCTTTGTCAGTCGATCCCGCTATAACCTCAAGCGTATCATCCCCGTCCAAATCAGCAAGAACCACACCCGATGGACGAAAATTGGGGTTGACACCCATTATCTGAGGCCAGCCTGACTGATACGGTGGTGCAAACGGACTGTCCTCTCCCGCCCGGACAATAGATTCTGTAACCGACTCTCCGGTAGGAAGCACGGTTTCAACAACGCTACCCGGCATCGGAGCATCCACCGGTGCTGTTTCCCATCCTGAAACCGGTGTTGCGCCCGCTGAAGTAAAGCAGATCATGGTAGATATCGCTGCGAGTGAAATAAACGAATGTATCGTTCTTACTGGAAAAGACATAGCAACCACCTGTTCGTCAATGACATAAATACTGCCGCCGTTATAAAAAAACGAATTCTTACACTCTGCCTGAATAATACAAAAACCTTGTTCACCCGGGTACTGCATTAATGTTCACTGACTAAAGCAGTTCTCTATCTATAAGCAGTAGTTTCTGCCTTAAGACCGCTAGCTGCGCAGAGGCAATCGCCCTTTGTAACCTTACATGTCTCGTGGTTCCAGGAGAAGACTAACACCGCTGAGAACTTCATTCAGTCTTCCCGGTGACAGCTGGCCAATCCTTTCCACAAGATCTTTTTTGTTCACTGTTGAAACCTGAGAAATATTGGCAACGCATTCTTTGGGAAGATTTGCTTCACCTTTGAAAAGTAATACATTGCCTGGTGCTCCCGCCAGCTTCAAATTTGTGGAAAAAGCACACACAACCACTGTTTTGATTCTGCTCTAATTAAACAGATTATTCTGAATCACAATATATGGATACCTGTAGCCTGTTTCTGATCCGCATGGAACTCCAAGCTCAACCCAGTAGATTTCTCCCTGCCCAGTAGTCACCACTCACCCTCAATCATTTGACGGTTCTTGCAACGCATTGCTTCCGAGAAGGCAGTCTGTTCCGTATCAGACTTATCTCCATAAGTCTCATTAAGCTCTTTTAGCAGAAATTCACTCTCATGACGAAACAGATCCTCATCAAGCGATATTGCGGTTTTTACGACAGGCATAATGCATCTCCAATACTTTCATGCTTACCTGTCCTGTAGTGTGCCATAAGGTACTTACTATGTCAATACCGTTGTTCCTGCCGCAATCAAAACCGGCAGATAACTCTGGTATTCATCTCACTTTAAAACTGCTATTGAAATCTGCAAGACCGATAACTGCAGCCTGTGCTGATAAGTTAAACATCAGAGCTGCAAAATCGCTGTGTCAAGAGATTTATAGATCCGTATGAACTCAGCTGGCCCCTTCCTGATAAGTTCGACGAGTGCAGACAGACCAAGCTCATTCTCAATAGTCGCGGCCATATGTGCCCCGACGCGGTACCAGAGCCGGTCACCTGTTGACATCCGTCCCAGTACGGCAAAAGCATCCTGATCCAGAGGTTCCGCGCCACGATGGTGGAGATACTGATAGTCCTGCCAGTACTGTCTCTCGTACTCAGCCATGCATTCCTCATTCTGCAGCGCGATGTAATCAGGGTCGTTATCCAACACCCCGCTTCTCTGCCTGATTCTTAAGGGGGCATACACCCCCATCCCCTCCAGATGGGTGCAGTATTCCACAAGACCCAGCAGATCCGCACAGGTTGTAAGATCTTTCACCATTGGAAGTGGCTGATAAGTCGTATAACCTGTATGGTGAAGCTCGTGGATGGCGTAGTAGACAAGCTCTTCCGGGTTCCGGAGGAAGTGCGAATGGGCAAGGTTGAGAGAGGCATCGGGAGCCACGGAGACTCCGATGTCATAGCCGAATGTGAAATAGAGCGAGCCGTGGAAACAGAAATCCTCAGGCAGATAACGCAGTGTTTCACAGATCCAGTCGGGATTTCCTGCAACTTCTCTTCGCGCCAATGATATAAGTGCATTTACATCAGGAACAAGCTTTGCCTTTTCTTCCCGGGGCTCCAGAAGACTCCGAACCAGCTCATCGGAATCAGGTACATCAAAAGAAGTGTGACGGACATGATTAAGGAGATGAGCAACTGGATTACCGGCGGCAAGTTCAGCCAGCACATTGACATCTCCGCTTTCAAGATACTCAATGGCAAGTTCCGCAAAACTGAAATCAAACTTCAGATCTTCAGCAGAAAGGTTTGATGCTGTTCCGGGTTCTACCAGTTTCAATGTTCCTCCTCTCAAATCGCTGGCGCCAACAGCTGTCATCAGGTTCAGAATGCGTAAAATGAGCAGTAGCGTCAAGCAATGCTGTTACAGAAGCAACGGAAATCAACACAGAGGTCAGTCTTTTTTCTTTCTCAGGTTGAGAACCGACTCATAGTTCTTCAGTACCCTGCCATCGTATTTATCGTTAATGAGACCCGCTATACCGGCAAAAAGAGCATTTCTATCTGTCTCGGGCAAACTGATGTGGTCAGAGTAGGTACTGAGCAAATCAAGATACTGCTCCGTTGTATACTCAACTGACCAGGGATAGCACAGAGAAACCGGTTCCTCAAAACACTCAGGCTGAATTGCGGTTGCTTTTTTTGCTGAACCTGTGACAGATGGAGCAAAGATCTGATAGACTTTCTGCACTTCAGCAAAAAAACCATCATTCTTTCCCGCATGTGTGTTGGAAAAGACAGCAAGAGCACCTGATGATTTAAGAAGCGATGAACTCTTCACATAAGCAACATCCGGATCTATCCAGTGAAATGATGTAGCTGCAATAATAAGATCATAAAGCTTCCCGCCGGAATCCAAATCTTCAAAGGAAGAAACCACCACCTGTACCTTACTGTATCCTCTGAGCTTATCAGAGACAATCGCAACCAGATCGCAACCGATATCGATACAATCCATGTAAAATCCGCGGGAAGCAAACTGTAAAGTTGCCTGACCGGTACCGCAACCGATTTCAAGGATTCTTCCGTCTTCCGGAATTCCGGAAAGAGCTGTTACATCCTCAATAAGAGCATCCGGATATCCAGGGCGTATACGATCGTATGTCTCCGCCCTTCTGTTGAATGTTTTCTTGAGGTCAGACATTCACTTCCATAAAGCGCTTAAATCTCCAAACTGCTTCTGAAATACGATCATATTCGTCATCTTCTCTTTCAATGGTGTAAAGGTATGACATTCGTCAGCATCCCGATAAACATAATCATCATATGCTTTTGATGTAA
>Ga0255383_1193_pt1 | contig 10666 bp, 6 predicted proteins | sample ANMaggSSYBR01C12_FD_182100 | JGI IMG/M metagenome (GOLD analysis project Ga0255383, IMG submission 182100) | Sediment cell enrichment communities from methane seep in Santa Monica Basin, California, United Staets - ANME aggregate JGI... | ecosystem: Environmental > Aquatic > Marine > Cold seeps >...
AGACGTACTTAAATTATCAAAGGAAAAAACCTCCAGAGACACAACACCATAATATCTTTTTAATATCCCGATAATTTGGTCCATCTGCTCTAACGGCAGCCTGCTTAATGAAATATGATCTCTTTTATTTTCAATGCCATGTAAGTGTATTATTGAAGTATTGCTTGAATGCCTATCGAACACTTTTTTAACATCAAATCCATTGACCAAAAGGTGGCCTATATCAATACAGACTGAAAGTTTAAATGCTTTTATTATTTCTTCAAGCCACTCAAAAGGATACGCCAGAGTTTCAATTGAAATCGCCTGGCTTTGTATTCCTGTGGCGATAAGTTTTTCAATACCGGCTGCCGCAAAATCCTGCCAAATTTTCAGGCCATCACCATCAAAGGAGGTTTCACCACAGGGAAGGTGAAGGGTATAGGTTGAAGGCGCAAGTACATATGTCAGGTCACATATTCTTTTAATTACATTTACAGACCTTGATCGTGCAATGGGATCTATATCAGTTAACGATATGTCTATGGGCAAATGAACATTATAGGACAAATCATATTGCTCGGCCAGCAGCGCCAGTTCATTTATTTCCTGACTGGTTGGCAGGTTGTCGAGATTGCTTTCAAATAATAAAAGCTCAATTTCATCAAAATAAGGGGCCAGTATTTTAACATTTGGAATAATATGATCAGGATATATATATGATGTGGTGCCTATCTTAAATGGATATGCGTGCTTGTATGATTTTGAAAGAAATGGATACATAATAAGTAACGGTTCACGGTTTACAGTTCACGGTTCACGGTTGGTTGCCTTGTTTTCTATCAAGAGATCTGCCCAATTCTTTGTATACTTCAATGAAACTCCGTGTCGTTTCGTGGTAAACTTTTACAATTATCTCTAAATAACCACAATTCCAATCAAAATAAAAACATATAAAAACGATGACAGCATCATAATATCGCAGGCTTTTTTGATATGTCCCATCTCTACCGTCTCAAGCTTTTCCCCGATATAAGGTTTGGAGACAAGCTGGTCCCCGTAGTAATTCGGCCCGCCAAGCTTAATGCCAAGCCCTCCTGCAAAGGCTGCTTCAGGATATCCTGCATTCGGGCTGGCATGGTTTGAACCCTCTTTTATTGCTGTTTTAAATGCGCGGCGGCCTTTGCCCGAAAGTATCTGTACTGCTAATGTTATAATGGGAACTGACAGCCGTGCAGGAATAAAGTTCGCAAAGTCGTCTATTCTTGCGGCTGCTTTCCCGAAATCCTGGTATTTTTTGTTCTTATATCCAATCATGGAATCTAAAGTATTGACCATCTTATAGGCCATTGCAAGAGGCGCTCCGCCAATTGCTGCAAAAAAAAGTGGGGATATTACTCCGTCCACAAGGTTTTCAGCAACAGTCTCAACAGTTGCCATGGCAACGCCTTGTTCTGAAAGTTTTTCAACATCCCTGCCAACAATAAATGAAAGCTTTTTCTTTGCAGCACCGAGTTCCACATGATTTAAAAGCCTGTAAACTTCCATTGCAGAATCCCTGAGAGAACGAATTGAAATACAATAATAAATAAGAATTATCTCAATAAATGTTTTCAAAACCGGATGTATAATCTGGGCAGATAATATTAATATTGAAGTCAGACCCAATGTCAATAATATTAGCAATATCGACAGGATAGCTCCAGATGTTTTAAGGCTTACATTAAATTTTCTAAAGCGAGGTTCAAGGGCACTTATTGATCTCCCCATCCATCTTATCGGGTGTGGCAGGGACTCGGGATCACCCAAGATTTGATCAAGAATAAAAGCTGCAGGAATAATATATAAATAAAGTATAGGAAAAATCCTCATAAAAATAATAGTTCGCCACGGATTTTCACGGATTTACACTGAATTATCGTAATAATTTAGCCTTTTGAAAAAGAATCTGACAGGATAACAGGATAAACAAGATTTGTAAGCGTTCACGGAACATTGAAATTAGAAATTTGGCCTTCATGCTTTTGTACTGTTCTTCCCAATTTCAAGTTTCAAGCCGTGAACGGCTACAATAATTTAAATCCTGAATATCTTGTAAATCCTGTCAAAAAATTAATATTTAAAAGCGCTAAAGTGTTACACCTACTCATTGTTTACAATTTTCAGTAAAACTCCGTGTTGTTCCGTGGTAAATTTTTTAGGAAAGAAAACTTAAAATCTTATCTGCCGCCATCATGTTAATATCTCTTGTCTTTAATGAAATCCTGATAAAACGATCAGAAAGACCCTTAAAATTTGAACAGTCTCTAATGAGTATCTTGTACTGCGACATGTAAGAGCAGATATTTTCAGCTTTATAATTTCCATTCAATCTCGCAAGAATAAAGGTCGTTGTGCCCGGGAAAAGCTTTATTGATGAAATATTTTTAAACCTTTCAATAAATACTTTTCTTTCAATTTCAATAAAATCTCTTGTTTTCTTTATAAAATGGTCAACTTCGTCCCTTTTTTCCATAAGATAAAGCACGGCAGCCTGAGCAATGCTGTTAACGCTCCAGGGCATCATAAAACGCTCAAGTTTTTTCATGATTAGATTTGATGAAATTAAAAATCCAATCCTCAAACCTGGAATCTGAAAAATTTTTGACATTGAATTCAATATGATAACATTAGGAAGCCCCAAGCTTATCATACTCTTTTTCTCACCTGATTTAACAAACGGCATATATGACTCGTCTATTACAAAATATATATCCGGACGCGACCTGCAAAGCGATTCAAGCTCGGATGCCGGTATCAAAGCCCCCGTAGGGTTATTTGGATTGCAGATAAAAACCGTATCACATTCTGAAATATTAGCTTCAATCTGATTGATATCGGGCTTAAATGACTTTGATTCTTCTGCAATTAAATAAGAGTAACCGACATTATGCATTTTGCAGGCATCAGCATAATCAGCATAAGTCGGACCAAGAATAAGAGCTTTTTTTGTATTTAGAGCCTGAGGTATTGAATAAATAAACTGAGTCGTCCCGTTACCCTCAAGGACAAGCTCCGGATCAAGATCGTACCTGACGGCAAAAGCATTCACTGAAGTTCCGGAGTCTGCTTCAGGCAATCTTTCTATAGCCCGGATGTTATCCTTAAGGAAGGTAACAAGACCGGGCATAGTACCTGAGGGGTTGACATTGCTACTCATGTCAATAATGTCATCAGGAGCACATCCAAGCCTTGTCGCCATTTGATAAATATTTCCGCCGTGACCTATAATCATTGTAAAATCCTCATATAGTGATTGTCAAAATAACGCTCCGATTCACCACCCTGAGCAGGTATCTGATACCTGCTCTCAGTGCTGCACTATGGAAACCATTAAAAACAAAACCGCTTCCAATGTTTCCGTCATACCCCCCATCATATCACCTGTAATACATCCGATACGTCTTTTATAATAAAGCAAAATAGATGCAGTTATAATGACAAAAACAAAGTTGAGCCACAACCCTGTCCAACCGAGAAAAATCGAAATGGATAAGGGAATAAGTAACCCCCAAAAAGCGGAAAGCTTCAGAGTCTTGCCAAAAAAGGCATGACCTGTGCCGCCTTCAGGCCTTCCGTATTTAAGAAACTTTATTCCAAAAATCATACCTCCCCTAGCATAGGCGGGTATAATTATAAGCAGAAGACTTCGGTGAGCATCAAGCCCCATAATGCCGCCCCATTTAATGGCCAATCCGCAGACAATTGCAACAAGCCCCATTACTCCGATCCTGCTGTCTTTCATGATGGCAAGCGCCTTTTCTTTAGGTCTGTGCCCAAAGAGACCGTCTGCAGTATCACCCAAACCATCCAGGTGAAATGAACCGGTTAAAACAACAAGAAATATAACATCCAGAACCGCAACAACCTGCTCCGACCACAGCATTAAAGCCAGGCTGTCAAAAATTGCAACCATCAGTCCCAGAATAATACCCACCACCGGAAAAAACGGGATCATCCCTTTGGCGTCAAATATTTTTGGCTTGCCGGCAGGCAGTATGGTTAAAAATTGTATTGCAGAAATCAGCTTTTTCATAAATTGACTCGTAATATAGACTTGCCTGAAGGCGAAGCAGATTAAATCTCCCACCCAATGGCCTTTACCTGTACCTTTATTCCATCAAATTCATGTTCGCCCGAGAGTTTTTCCAGCACATCTTCTTCTGTCACCGGAACAAATAAAGCGATTGCCACCTCATCCAGACCCAGACTTCCGGCGTATTCCGCTGCCTGTTTGTAGGCTGTCTTTGTCCTGGAGTGGCTTTTGAAACTCTTTACCTCTATGATCCCCCGTTTATCACCGCATTTGAGGTGTAAATCAACTTTGCCGTTTCCCGTGGGGAATTCAGGGCTTATCACGCATTGGTCTTCTACCGCCTCTTTCAGCCATGCGTAAAGATGAAAGTGTCCCACGGCTTCGGTCAGGTGTAAATCCGCTCGCCTGGGCTGATCTTTCCAGGGATTAAGGCCCTTTATCTTGAGCCGGGCCAGATAATCTATATACCGCCGGAGCAGGGCGGAAAGGTTTAGCCTTTCTCCTGAAAACACATCCTCAAGACCGTCCAGTGGATCAAGAGCCAGAATAGGCATCCTGTCCCCCACCAGGTCTCCTGTTAAGGCGGTGTAAAGTCGTTCCTGTACGAAAGAAGATGAAAAACGGCAGATATCCACTTCTTCGCCACTATCCTTTACATATGTTTCAACATCAATGATTCCATTCAAGTATAAATAATTGCACCAGTCCATATCCAGGCTGAAAGGGATATCAGGCCTGACAAAGAGATCCAGAATGTTTTGCAGATACTTGCCTTTCGCTTTTTTGATAAGATTTAATATCGTGTTATTCCATTCCCTTGTGCAAGCCTTGCGTAAAACTCGCTTCCAGACCAATATATCAATAATCTTTTCCCTTCCAGGATTGTATGTCTCGGTGAGCAGCTCCCCGAACCACGACACGAGACCGGGCTGACCCCGTGTGACCTTATATACCTCAGCCACCACCTCCTGCTCTATTTCCTGGTCGGATTCTTCCCTGTATTGTATGAAAAGGTCCTGCACTTCATTATTGGTGAAATTGGGTATTTGCAAAGACCGCTGAATGTTGAAGGGTGAGCCCCTGTCACTCTTAATACCGAGCACGGCCCGGACTCCGATCAGGCCCAAACCATTAAGCAGGTAGCTGTCCTGCTTAAGATACATATCCCTGAATAAAGTTACCAATCGGTCAATGACCCCTGACGGGAGGCTGTCGAATTCGTCAATAAACAGGATTACCGGACGGTCGAACAGTCCGTGATTAATATAAAAAAGATCTTTAAAGCCCTCCCAGTCAACTGGTGATTCTATCTCCAGGCGGAAGGTTTCTTTCATAAGTTGCGGCACCTTATTCAGAAATGTTTCATCGGGATCACCTTCTTTTATCACCACACCCTGAACCGACATGGTGCCGACGATAAATCTATCGCCATAATGGTTTTCAATTTCCTTTTTCACCTGCCGCATCAGCCAGGTCTTGCCGGTCTGACGAGGTGCCCAAATTGTGAAATAATGACCGCCTTCTTCAGAATCACCGACAAGGCTTTCAAAACATGCCTTAACCAGGGCATTACGAGGCACGGCAAAGTGCCTTTTCTCATTGACCGGCCCGTAAGAATGAAATCGTCTCATTGTTTTTTCCTCATTTCATGATATTTTTTAGATTGCGTTAACCATTTAAATAAAATCCTTTGCAAAGTAAACACCCCTGATTACTGCTCCGTCCTGCACATCCAGAGCAAAACCGTCATATAAATGGGTAATTACTTGATATTCGTAAGTTGGATTGAGGTACGAAACCCAACGAAATTAAGTGAGCTCAACCCAACCTACAAAAAAATCAAGGTTTTTGTTCAGGCACTCTAATTATTTCTCATGCCTATCGACATACTCTGTTACCCAACATCCCAGCAGTCCCAAAATCAGAGCGGTAAAACCCACTGAGGCTAAGTGGCTGTTTCCGGAAGAAAGCCATGTCATTGGCTGTCCCATGACCGGAAGCAAGCCCAAGGTGTTTCCCCAAGAAATACTCCACTGAAGGATGTGTATCACAACCAGCCCCTGGATGACGAAACAAAGCACGATACCGGCCTGGCGTTTGGCGTAATCCCCTGATAAAAATAAGGCCTTACTCCCTGCACGCGATAGGAGAAAAAGATAACACAACTGAACACACAATAATGCTATACCGGCAACCGCACCGAATTTATAGAGGAAAAAACTCAATGCAAAATCATCCTGCACGGCAGGAAGATCGTTTCCGTCCTCATTCAGACCGAACCATGACCCCTCCGCTCCAAACCAGCCGCCATGGCCAGCCAGACGCATTGCTTTAATGACCTGCGCCCCGCTGTAAGGATGGCGCTCAGGCTCGCTCCAGGTGGCAAAACGATCATGCTGAGGCAGCCGTGTCCAATTCTGCGGATTCGTATAGATGCTGTATGCAGCGATAATTATGATGAGTATGGTTAGTAATATGCCGGAGCGTATGCACCGCTGGGCGGTAAAGAAGTTTTGTTTCCTGCCGTCACGGTTACTCGTCGAAATTTTCCACAGCCAAAACAACAAAAACGCCAGGATAATCAGCACCGGCGAGATATCCTTGATCCAGACAAGAGAAACAATGGCTGTGATGGTCATGAGCGCAAGGATGAATCCCATATCCAGAATCCTCATCAGCTTGCCGCTGAAATGTCTTTTCCTCGACATTGCAGGATTGGATCGTATATCCCAAAAGTCCATAGCTGTGAATGCTGCGAGGACAACCAGCACAAGTTTCATCAACTCTGAGGGTTGAAACACGCCAAAGCCCTGCTCATCTCCACGGATGGCCATCGCCAAAAGAAGTACAATTACAAAAAGATAGACAAAAAATCTCAGCCATACCACCACTCGTGTAAAACGATTATCATCCCCAATAAGCGATACAAAGCCGAGCAGTGTTCGGCCTGGGATATTGCCCAATATGCCGATTGCCCAGCCGCATATCGAGACGTAGAATGCCTGTTTCCAGGCAAACATTCCCCAACGCGTGTTGTCAGCCCCGGCAAAAAGCTGAAGGTGGAGGATAACTCCGCTTCCGGCAAGGAAGATGGCCAATATCCATATCCATCCGGCGGTTTTGTTTAGCTTGTTGTTGGCAAAAAGGGTCCAGGTCGCCCAGACCCAGGTTGTCAAGCAAAGCCCGAGCATCCATAATATATCAATTGAGGTCCCGGCTGCTTTAGTTAGAAAAAGCGCTGAAAAGAACACACAGGAAAGATAGAGTGAATAGTGAGCCCTTGTCTCATAATAAGACGTGAAGTGCCAGATGAGTATCGCCAGGAAAATGCCGGGTAGAAGTCCGACTGACGTTTTCATCTTGTGATCTGCGATCCATTCCAAAAGCGGCTTCCCGGAGCCGATCCAGGAACCAGCGGCATAGGTGGCCGTCAACCCGCCTTCCAGTTGAGAGAGTTTTTCAGAAGAGCTGAAAACGTCAATTTTGGACACGGGGATTAACTCCAGGGTTTTTTCGCCTGGTTTGACGGTGTAATAGGTCTTGCCGATGACCAGCCTCAAAACCTTGCCTTGAGCGCCATCAATGGGAAGCCACTGGTCGTGGAAGGTCAGTGGCGCTTCCACGCCATACTTATGCAAAAGCGCCTTTCTTTCTTCACCCGGTGCAAGAAAAAAACGGCCGCGGCTCCAAACGATCCATGCTCCTTTAGGAGGAACACCTTTCATTGCCCATTGGTTGTGGAGATTGATACTTCCGCCAAGGGAAAAGAGAGTTTCTTGGTCCTTGAAACTGCGGAAGTTCCACCGCTGCCTTTGTTTGAACAAATTCCACCAGCCCGCCGGATAAACGGTTTGCCCATTGAGAAACAGTTCTCCGTTTCGCCATTCTGCATTATTGCCGGTAGTTGAGCTGGTTAGAGATATTGAATCAACGGAAACAGCAGTGACTTTCAGCAGGTTGTGTCCGAGCTGGATTTCATCGTTTTTTTCTAAAGGAAGACGTTTAAGGAACAAGGTATTCCGCTTATCTGTCTTGATATCAACTTTTTTATCCGGGGAAATGTTTGCGATTTGCCATGCACCGTCTTGATACCGCACCGCCAGGTGATTCCGGTCCGCCGAGCGGATGCCTGGGCGCTGGCCTACTTCGCCTACGCCAAGGGTGGAGGGCGCTCTTGTTTCCGAAACAAGCAGTGAAGATAGTCTTGTGACGGGCTGTGATTCGCTAACGGTTAGATATCCGATAAATGCGAAGAACAACAGGAGAATGTAAGAAAGAGTTGTTTTTTTCATTGGTAACCGTTCACGGGTTCAGAGTTAACCGACAAGTAACATGGAGCGGCTTTATTTTTAAAGTGTTAGCGAAAGAGCATCCTTTGCCCGGACCTGCAAGGTGGATGGAACGTCATGTCCTACTGCAACAGATCCTCAATTTCTTTAAGGTCGTTGGACGCTTTTATTGCTTCCTTCACCATCTCCAGACGATCATTCTCTTTGGTAGCCCGAAGCACAGGTAAAAGCCGAAGCCCCTTTGCGCCGAACTTTATTGTCAAACCAAGCTCAATAGCTTCCAGTATTCCTTCTCGTCTGCCCTGCTGGATTCCCTGCTGAATACCTTTCTTGATTCCAATTCTTTCAACGCTTGTTACATACGGCATATTTCTCTCCTCCTCGTATTGTCGGATTTCTTCCCAAAACCCTTCCTCCATATCCTGGGGTAATTTCATAAGCCAGTCGATAAACCGAAAAAGATTTATCAGATCAATACGGCTATAACCTCTTTCATAAAGCCGCCTGACAAGATACAGCTTCCATCTCTTTCGTCCTTTGTCATCATGCAAAGTCTCTTTTGTCTTTATATGCACCATTACAATAACTGCAAACGGATTTTCACTTTCTGTAAGTTCTTCAAATTTCTTTGCATAGTCAAGCAGTTTTACGATTGGAAACTTTATCCCTGCCTCGCAGCCCAATAATTCATATGAATACCGGTCGGGCTTCCAGCCCGGCCTGTCATCGGCTAATACCGCAAGGCTTGCAACCGGCCTGTTGTAGCGGTCAAATATCCGGTAATTATATGTATACATCCTTCTGGCAAAACCGGATTCCATCTGCCCTTGAATTTCAATATGAATTAAAACCCATGCCTCATCTCCATTCGTTCGCCATAACTGCACCAGCTTGTCAGCGAACCTTTTCCCAAGTTCAGCATCTCTGGCAACCTGCTGCAATTCCTTGTCAAGAAATGTATATCCCTTTCCCCAATCCAGTTCACGTGCGGCAAGCGGAAAGAAAAATCTCATAAAATCCTCAAGATACTCCTCAAGTATCTCCTTCCACGGACTATCATAATCGTCTGATTTTATCTGCATGTTTAATTAACCTCTTTAACCATTCATTATTAATCGATATTCAAAATCTTAAAAATTGTTACCAAAGTCTGTTTTTATAAACCGCTCAAGGATAAGATCTGCTTCAGTTAACGTCTGGACTTGTTTCCGGTGAACCAGAGCTGAAAAAAGTCAAATTTGCCGCGACCAGGGGGCACTGCCCTCTGGACCCCCCAAGGGTAAAAGGATAAAAAAGTTCAAGGGTTATCTGTCCTGGGAGAGACGGATCAGCCGGAAACCGTAGATGTAGTTCCGGATGTCCGGCGTGAGCCTGAAGCGATTGGCGCAGCGCAGGCTCATGGGATAGTTGTTCCATGAACCGCCCCGCAAAACACAATAGCCGCTGCTTGAATCATCACACAACGGGTTTTTTTTCTTTGCTGCCGGCTTTTCGTAAAACTCTGAATCATACCAATCTTCGCACCACTCCCATACATTACCATGCATGTCATAGAGTCCGAAGTCATTGGCTGGGAAACTCCCAACAGACATCGTCTCTTCGCCATAATTCGCCTGATCAGCGCTGATCGTATTTCCAAAATAAAACGGCGTGGTCGTCCCTGCGCGGCACGTATATTCCCACTCGGCCTCCGTGGGAAGTTGAAACGTATTGCCAGTCTTTTTGGAAAGCCATTCTGCAAAGGCATTAGCGTCGTGCCATGACACGTTTACAACAGGATGATCATTATAACCTGACTCAACCCTGAAGTTTCCCGCGCTTCCCGTTATTTGACTATGCGAATCCTCGGTCTTTGTTTCAAACCAGGGCTTTTTTTTTGGCCCTCTTTTCCTTACATAGTTTAAAAAACTGACAAACTGACCATTAGTCACCTCTGTGGTCTGCATATAAAATCCTCTGGTGAGCGTAACTTCGTGCTGCGCTTCATCATCATCGCTACCGGATTCATTCGATGGGCTGCCCATCATAAAAGTACCGGGATTGATATACACAAACTTCATGCCAAGATTGTTTAGAAACTCTTCTGCCTCAGGTTTTTTTATCAGATCAATGTTTACGTCGCGAATTTTACCCTTTTGATGCGACACCTCTTTCAACGTTTGTTCTGTCGTGCCAACCTCGACACCCGGTTCCGTGATTTCTTGCCAGTTCCGCCATTTCATGTAACCCAGCCCAAGCGCAACAAACAGCATCAAAACAGCGGCAATACCCGCATAGCGTTTCCAGATGCCACGACTATGCACTTGTTTCTTTTCATCATATT
>Ga0255383_1194_pt1 | contig 10653 bp, 5 predicted proteins | sample ANMaggSSYBR01C12_FD_182100 | JGI IMG/M metagenome (GOLD analysis project Ga0255383, IMG submission 182100) | Sediment cell enrichment communities from methane seep in Santa Monica Basin, California, United Staets - ANME aggregate JGI... | ecosystem: Environmental > Aquatic > Marine > Cold seeps >...
GAAGAGCATGGTAAGCGCCAATGAGACCAACATTACCTCCGCCGAGAATAAACAGTCTTTCCGAACATCGAATCTGATCCCGGTTCACAAGAGTCTGGAACGCTCCAGCTCCATACACTCCTGGAAGAGTACATCCGGGAAAGGGAAATGATTTTTCCCTGGCGCCTGCTGCCACAAGGAGCTGCCTGGGTCTAACGATCTTGTAGCCTTCAGGTTTCCTCACTCCCAGAGTACCGTCACTGAAAACAGCAAGCACAATTGAATTCATCCAGATATCAACACCGGGAAGTTCCCGCAGTTCTTCGGCAAGTATTTCCGCGATCTTTGTTCCTCTGACTCCGGCCCTGCAATCCTCTTCTGATCCAAAGAACTTGTGTGTCTGAAGAACCAGTTTCCCGCCAAGTCTATCCTTGTCATCCACAAGAATCACATTAAACCCCGAGGATACCAGCTCTTTGGCGGCAGCCATACCGGAAGGACCTGCTCCTATGATCAAAACATCAGTTTCAATACTTTCCGGAGATTTTACCGAAGACGAGTCCAGTTCCCCAAGCACGGGAAGACCCTCCACGGACTGAACCACCATTCCATCCTCAACAGGTACAATGCAACTCTTCAGGGGAACACCGTTTATGATCAATGTGCATTGGGAACACTGTCCGTTGGCGCAGAAAATACCCTGTGCGGCTCCGTCTTTGTGATGATGACCGAAAATGTGTTCACCACCGGCGAATACAGCCGAGGAAACCATTTCCCCTGTCCTGCCCACCATCTCTCTTCCGTTGAAGGTAAATTTTACCCAGCTGTCAGGAAGAACTGGTAAAACAGGATGTCGCTGAATTCTGGCTTCAATTTTCAATTCCTCTCTCCTTTAAGATACTATCTGCGGTGCCATTTCCCGGCATATCTGGCCCCGCCCCGGCTGGCTTTGACAAAACCTCTGCATTCCGGGAATCTTATGCAGCGCCACACCCTCAGGTGAGGATATTCATACCTTTCGGTGTCACCGCCGCAGTGTGGACATCTTGGAGTGTTGGGGCCGGTTATTTTTTTATCAGCCTTTTTGAATTCTTCTTTCAGCCGTCTGTATTGGTCCTTCTTCGAAGAACCTGTAAATTCCGCAATAACCTTCCTTACAAGAAAGAAGCCCACGATAACAGCACCTGTGACAGAAAACAGCTTGAAAAGTTCCACTACATTTACCCCGCTGATCAAACTGGAAAAATACTCATTTCGGTCTGATTTGATAACACAATATACATACCTTTGACCAGACCCGAATTAAGGCGTTGACACAAGCACACCTGCTACGGTAATATTCAGTCTCTGCAAAGAATAAGTAATGAGCATATTAATTTATAGTAAAACTAAATAACACACCGGAGATAGCCATGAAAAATTATAACTCTGAGAAACTGAGAACCGTTTCCGTACTTGGTCACGGTTCCGTTGGCAAAACAAGCTTCTGCGATGCGATGCTTTTCGCGGGCGGAGGATGTGAAAGACTTGGAAGTGTTGACGATGGAACAAGTGTCTTCGATTACACTGCCGAAAGCAGGGAAAAGAAGCACAGCTTTGGATCATCCATAGCCACATTGGACTGGAATAACTGCAAAGTCAACATCATTGATACTCCGGGGCTTGCAGACTTCCACGGAGAGACAATCGGCGCCATATCCGCCTCTGATACGGCCATTCTTCTTATTGACGGCAAGGACGGTGTGGAAGTTGGCAGCTTCAAAACCTGGAATTTCGCAAAAAAGGCGGATATTCCTGTATTCATCTATGTGAGCAGAATCGACAGGGAAAATACCAACTTCGAGAGAGTTCTTGAAGAAGCCAAAGAGATGTTCAACAAGCATGTTGTTCCCGTTGTCTTTCCAGTGATGGACGGGGATTCTTTTGTCGGTATAGTTAACGCAATAACCGGAAAAGCTGTGAATGCAGCCGGTAATGAGATTCCAATTCCCGACAGCGCAAAAGACCTCTATGAAGACTACAGAATGCAACTGATAGAAGAGGCTGCTGAAGCCGATGAAGAGCTGATGGAGTCTTTCTTCGCGAACGAAACTCTCACTGAAGCCGAACTGAAAAAGGGAATTAAACTTGCAGTCAAGAACCGGGGCATGTTCCCTCTCTACTGCGGTGCTTCAATTCCTCCAGTGGGTCAGAAGTTCGTACTGGACGCAATCACAACATATTCTCCATCACCACTTGAGGCCAGCCCGGCTGCGGTAACTGAAGGAGATCCTGTTTCCCATGACCCCAAAGGCGGGTTTGTTGCCAGAGCCTTCAGTACCAAGCATGACAAGCATGTAGGCGACATGGTCTACATCAAGATTCTCCGCGGCTCTGCGGAAGGCTCGCAGGAAGCAATTAACACAGCAAAGCATCAGACAGAAAGACTGGGCAACTACTATTACATGAACGGTTCTTCCAGAGAAGACGCGGACAGAATGATTGTGGGAGATGTCATAGCTGTGGCAAAGCTTAAAGGAACCATTACCAACGATGTTCTCTGTGACAAAGGCAGTCAGGTCAAGCTTGTTCCCATCTCCTTCCCCAACCCTGTATACAGAGCTGCGATAAGAGCAAAGAAACGTGGCGATGAAGACAAGATGGGTGCCGGTCTCCACAAACTGGGAGCAATGGACCCTACTTTCATTACAAAAAACGAATCCAGTATCGGGCAGACTACGGTCAGCGGTATGGGCGAACTCCATCTTATGACTATGCTGGCCCGTCTCAAGGATTTAAGTGGCGTGGAAGCAGAACTTTTCAAGCCCAGAATTGCCTATCAGGAAACCATTACAAAAAAAGCCTCCGGTGCCTACAAACACAGGAAGCAGTCCGGCGGCAGAGGACAGTACGGCCATGTACTCATGAGAATTGAGCCCACCTCAAGAGGAGAGGGCTATTTGTTCGCCAGCGAAGTTTCCGGCGGCAATGTTCCTACAAAGTACATTCCCGCTGTTGAAAAGGGCGTTATTGAAGCAATGCACAGGGGTCCCATTTCCGGGAGTGAGGTCATTGACATAAAAGCTGTTGTCACCGATGGTTCGGCACACTCTGTTGATTCATCTGATATGGCCTTCAAACTTGCTTCCAGCAAATGCTTCCAGAATCTTATGATGGAGGCTAATCCCATTCTTCTTGAACCGATAATGGCCCTTGAAATCACTGTTCCGGATGATTTTATGGGTGATGTTATGGGTGATATAAACTCCAGGCGCGGGAAAATCCAGGGAATGGAAGCCAAGGGAGGTTTCCAGGTAATCATGGCTGCTGTTCCCCAGGCCGAGCTTTATCAGTACACAAGCTCTCTTCGCTCTCTTACCCAGGCCCGTGGAAGCTTCACCCAGTCATTCTCACACTATGAGGCTACACCCAGAGAAGTTCAGCAGAAGATCATGGATGACTATCAGAAGGACGAGGACTGATATTATGAAACGCTTCGCGGCACTGTTGCTTCTTCTGATCTTCGCTAATATCGCTGTTGCACATCCGTTCGCATCCGGAGGAGGATCTTCATCCGAAGATGAGGAAACCAGCCTTACAATGATTATCCTCCTGACTGTTGTCGTGGGAGTAGGGGCACTTCTTATTGCCGACATCATATCAGACGGTGGAGAGAACTCCCAGGATGCTCTTGCAGGAGGTACTGCAGAGCTTCTAAACGAGGAAACTGGTGTTAACTGGGAACAACTCAACAACAACACTGAAGAAGAAGCTGTACCGGTTGTGGCCATATCCGTGTTCCCCGGAAGCAACGGCAGAAACCTGGCGAACTACTTCAGCAACCTCATAGCACCGGGAGACAATCTCTACTACATTATTTATTCCTCTCCGGTTTCTTTCGGTCAGATGAGTCCCGCAGAAGCAGCCGCCACCGGATTCTCTTTCCTTGACTGCCAGTGGTTCATGGCGGCCGATTCCAACGGTATTGAACTGTACAGCGAAAATACTGATGATCCACTCTGGCTTTTTAACACTGCCGATTGGGATTCGGTAATGGTTAGAGAAGCTTCCTCAAGCTTTCTTGAATTTTTCATGAACCCGGTCCAATAGAGTATCTCCCGGCACGGCAACCAGATTGATTACCGCATCAAAAATTCGACAGGTACTGTTCACGAGTCTCTTATGTTCATATATATATACGTGTGGGTTGATCTGTTAATCTTTCAAGATAAGGAGTGAAGATGAAACTTACTGCTACTCTCATAGTGCTTGCCCTTTCGCTTGCGACAGCGGGAGAGTTCACTGTTAATGTTCCGCTTTCCACATCTGATGTTGATATCAGCCGGATGGGCAACTACACCTCTGTCACCATCCCGGGCACCCCCTCAATAGGCATAATCGGAGCACCGGCTCTTCCTGTTATGAATACACCGATAGCACTTCCTGCCGGCACCCAGGCAACGGGAATCGAAGTGGTAAGTGCTTCCTGGCAGCCTCTTCGCGGCAACTGCACAGTTCTTCCGGCAACCCCGCCGGTACCGTTGAGCCTCATGGGCGAAACAACTATTTCTCTTCCTGCCCCTGACCAGACAATCTACTCCTCCTCTGAGAACTTTCCCTCAACTGCTGTCAGATTCGAAGAATCTTCAATGCTTATTGGTTTCCCTGTAGCCTATGCAAGTGTTTATCCAGTAAGATGGAACCCTGCTTCAGGAAATATTGAGGTTCTCAGCAACCTTGAGATCAGGATAACAACAGAAGAAGCTACAGATAATTATTCAGTAAGAACACGCTCGGCGCAAAGCGAAGCGCGCACCAGAACCATCGTTGAAAACACCGTTATCAACCCGGAAATGGTTCAGGCCAGCGGTGCCACTATCATTCCCAGTCACGATCTTGATTACGGTGAGTATGTGGTCATAACCACACCAACTTACCAGAGCTACGCTCAGGCGTTCGCCGACTGGAAAACACGTAAAGGTATTCCCACAAGTGTTCATACCACAACCTGGATACAGAGCACATACTCCTGCACAGATCTCCAGCAGGAAATCCGCGCCTTCCTCACCGACTGCCGTGACGCCGGTGTTGAGTATGTACTCATCTGGGGTGATGACAACATAATCGCCGGTCGAGACGCCAGAATCCATTACTCCTCATACACAGAATATCCTCCAGTGGATCTCTACTGGTCAGACATCAATGACACATCTCCAGGAGCCGACCTCTGGAACTCCAACGGCAATACCATATGGGGCGAATGGGGAGTTGATAATATCGACTATCACCCTGACATGTTCACAGGCCGCGCCAGTGTAAACTCAACTTCTGAGGCAACACTTTTCCTCAGCAAAGTTCTCGCATACGAGCAGGTCACTCTTACTGACTACTTCGATTCCGCTCCCATAGAGTTGCGTGTTGGATACACTACGGAACAGCTCTGGCCCGGATGTTGGGGCTCCGCAGGTGCTGAAATTATCAGCAATGATCTACCATCCAGTTCCTGGGAAGAAGAAAAGTGCTATGATTCATCCAGTAACAACAGCCCCGCCATTACTACTGCCATGATCAACGCCGGCCCCGCGCATGTTTACCATGCCAGCCACGGCAGCCAGACCGGCTTCTCACTCCCCGGCGGTTCATACACCACATCCAACTTCATGTCACTAACTAACATCTCCGGTGGCGGTCTTCCTGCTATCTGGAACTCTATCAGTTGTCTTATAGGTCAGCTTGACGGCTACGAGTGCATGGGCGATGCCTGGCTCGCCAGCCCCAACGGCGGCGGTTTCGGAGCCTTCAATGCCAGATATGGCTGGGGTAACCCCTCAAGCCCTGGAAACGGTGTAAGTGAAGTTCTCTGCCAGCTCATCTATGAAGAAGACTGGGTAGAAGGTCAGATCACACTTGGCGCCATCCACTCCATGGGCCGTGACGAAATGACTCCCGCCAGCGTGGAAATCCACGACTGGTGCGTCAAAGAATACAACCTCTTCGGCGAGCCCGAGCTTCCAATCTGGACCGCGGATGCAGCACTGCTTGCGGCGGCATACCCTTCATCCATCTCAGGTGCCACCACAGTGACAGTAACTGTCACCTCCGGCGGATCACCTGTCTCCGGTGCCAGAGTGTGTCTCTGGAAGGGTGATGACTGGGCCACAGCAGAAGTTTACGAAGTTGAAAACACCAATGCTTCGGGTGTAGTAAATATCTCTGTTAATCCATCCACTTCAGGTACAATGCTTGTTACTGCCTGGGCACACAACCACATAAGCCACCTGGGATCCATCTCAGTCACCGCAACAGGCATTGAAGACCAGAGCGAAGATCTTATAGCTGTAACAACTATCAGCGCCCCTTACCCCAATCCGGCCACGACAAGCGCTGCTATCCCCTTCTCCCTGGCGAACGCCGGCACAGCCTCCATTCAGGTCTTTGACCTTTCAGGACGCACAGTTGCCATTCCTGCCAGCGGAGACTTCGCGGCAGGACAGCACACGGTTAACTGGGATCTTACGGGCTCCAACGGAACTCCGATTCCCAGCGGCTTCTACAGCATAGTTATCACCACAGGTGATACTGTAATGACCGAAAGAGTAATGGTTCTCAGATAACCAGCAGAACCATCAGGAAAAGAGAAGGGGCACCTCACGGTGCCCCTTCTCTGTGCTCATTCTGTCTGCCGTTTTCATGCAGCATTCAAAGTAACATCAATCTCAGGCAAAATCCCCCTTGAGCTTGAACTATTAAGTACCTTGTTCGTCTGGCAACCTCCTGCAGAAGCATTGTTACACTATCAGTGTTTTTCTTCCCAAATACGAAAGAATTCTCTTCTTTTTAACACAACTGTTCCTCTACACCCAGTAGTCTTTTTCCAGAGCCCTGTATTGAACCGCTTCGGCAATATGGGCACTTGTAACCTTTTTTTCTGCCTTGAGGTCAGCAATGGTTCTTGCCACCCGGAGAGTTCTGTAATAACCTCTTGCTGAAAGGCCGAACCTGGCAGCAGCGGTGTCAAGAAGTTTCCTTCCTGAAGAATCAAGAGCGCAGTGAGTTCGGGTAAGTGTACTTGTCATGTGAGCGTTGCAGTGAACAGCTGTTGCGGTTTTAAACCGTTCTGTCTGTATTCCTCTTGCCTTTTCGACCCGCTTCCTGATTACCGCGCTGGTCTCTCCGGATGGATGGGTTTCACCAAGTTCGTTTCTTGGCACCGGAAGTACTTCCAGGTGAATGTCGATTCTGTCAAGGAGGGGGCCTGATATTTTACCAAGGTAGCGCTGAACCTGAGACGCTGTGCAGTTGCACGATTTCGCCGGATGGGTAAGATAACCGCAGGGACACGGGTTCATCGCTGCAATCAGCATGAATCTTGCGGGGAGTTCAACGCTTGCTGATGACCTTGAGATGATGACTTTGCCGGATTCCATCGGCTGGCGCATCACCTCAAGCGCCCCTCTCTTAAACTCAGGGAGTTCATCAAGAAAAAGCACACCGTTGTGAGCCAGACTCACCTCACCGGGGCGGGGATTCGTTCCTCCACCGGCCAGGCCGGGAGTTGATACCGTGTGGTGCGGAGCACGGAAAGGGCGAACGGTAACAAGAGCCTGACCCTCGGGAAGAAGACCGGCCACGCTGTGAACTTTGGTGGTTTCAACAGCTTCTTCCCGCGACATAGGGGGCAGTATGCCGGGAAGACGAGCGGAGAGCATGGTTTTTCCGGAACCCGGCGGACCTATCATTAACACATTGTGACCACCGGCAGCAGCAATTTCAAGTGCTCTTTTCGCCTGCTGCTGACCTCTGACTTCTGAAAAATCCGCAATTACCGGTTCTGTCTGATTGAGAATGTCAGTTTCAGTTGACTCTTCAAGATTGTTCAAACCCTGAAGGAAAAGAGAAACCTGCTCCAGATTTTCCGCAGGGAACACGGGTACCGGTGAGGCGATCACGGCCTCACCGGCATTTGCAGTGGGAACAATAAAACCTTCAATGCCTTGTCCGTTAAGCCCGGCTGCCATCGGAAGCACCCCCCTTACCGGCCTGAGTGTACCATCAAGGGCAAGCTCGGCAAGGTAAGCATACCTGGAGGCCCTTTCTCTTGGAACAAAGCCCGAGGCTGCCAGCAGGCCAACCGCAATAGGGAGATCAAAAGCAGCACCCTCTTTTTTGCGACCGGCGGGAGCGAGATTTATTGTGAGTTTTTTTGACGGCAATGAAAAACCTGTGTTGCCTATTGCCGCCTGAACCCTCTCTCTGGATTCCTTTACTGCGTTGTCGGGCAGCCCTACAATTGTAAAGGTGGGGAGACCCCGTGTAAGATCAACCTCGACATCGACCTGAAAAGCGTTAATACCCACGAGACCTACGCTACGAGTAAAGGCAAGCATTGATTTCCTCCTGTATCAGGAGTAACCTCCACTTTTCCACAAAATGCAACAGGAGAGGGACCCGCTCCCTCTCCTGCCTGGTGTCTGTTGTCTGGTTTGGTTATTCCTCGACTGTAACCTTAAGCATCACATCACCCTCAGAGATATTGTCAACAACGTCCTGCCCGGAAGTCACTTTGCCGAATACAGTGTGCTTTCCATTGAGATGCGGTTGAGGGGCATGTGTGATGAAAAACTGGCTGCCGTTTGTGCCAGGTCCTGCATTGGCCATGGAAAGTGAACCGGTCTCGTGGGTAAGAGGGTTGCCTGAGAATTCGTCTTTGAAGTTGTAACCGGGACCGCCCATTCCTGTACCTGTGGGGTCACCGCCCTGAACCATAAAGTTGCTGATAACGCGGTGGAAAGAAACACCGTCATAGAAACCGTCTTCTGCCAGTGAAACAAAGTTGTTCACTGTAACAGGGGCAAATTCAGGGAAAAGGTCAAGACTGATTGTTCCCTTGCCGGTTTCAATCTTTACCTTGTAAACTGTGTCTGTTTTGATGTTCATTACCGGCGGGGCGCTGTACTGCTTTCCCATGATTCTCCTTATCCTATAATGTTTACGAGTCTACCTGGAACAACTATAACTCTCCGGGGAATGGATCCTTTCAGGTAATCCCGGATCTTCTCCCGGCTCAGAGCAATCTGCTCAATCTCTTCTGTGGAAGCGCCTGCGGGAACAGATATTCTGTCTCTGATCTTTCCCTTGATCTGAATTACTATTTCAACTGTATCTTTTACAATATCCCCTTTGTTCCAAACAGGCCAGGGCTGTGTATGTATGGTCTCATTCCTGCTGCCGAAGCCCAGGACATGCCACAGTTCATCGGTAACGAAAGGTGCTGCTGGCGCAAGCACCGTGAGAAAATCTTTTTGCGCTTTCCTCCAGGTGCCTGCAGCGGAGGCAGCCTTCCCTCTGTTTACTGAGAGGAAATTTAAAAACTCCATCATTGCGGCCACAGCGGTATTGAACTGCAAGACGTCCATGTCCTCTGTAACTTTTTTTATTGTTCTCGCAAATTCATATCTCAATTCCTTATCGAATGCTTTATCAGTCTCGATTCCCTTGAGATCCGCAGTCTCCAGAAAGAGATTCCATATGCGTTTCACAAATCGATAGGTACCGGCAAGGCCCTCTTCACTCCATTCGATTTCAGCTTCAAATGGACCCATGAAAATGATGTAAAGTCTCAAAGCATCCGCGCCGTACTTCACAACCATCTCATCCGGGGTAACAACATTGCCTTTGCTCTTGGACATTTTCTGATGATCATAGCTGATCAGCATTCCCTGATTTTTCAGGCAGGTAAACGGCTCTGTGAAATCCAGCATGCCCGCGTCATACATCACTTTTGTCCAGAATCTTGCGTAGATAAGGTGCATTACTGCATGCTCTGCTCCCCCGACATACAAATCCACAGGAAGCCACTTCTTCACTTCTTCGGAGTCAAAAGGAGCATTTGCGCAGTGAGGAGACGCAAACCTTAAAAAATACCAGCTGGAACAGGCAAACCCCGCCATTGTACTTGTTTCCCGCCTTGCAGCCGCTCCGCACTCAGGACATGTTGTGTTTACCCAGTCCTCGCATGCTGCGAGGGGAGATCGTCCTGAATCATCAGGTTCATAGCTCTTAACATCCGGCAGAATAACCGGCAGGTTTCTGTCGGGAACAGCACCGCACTTCTCGCAGTATATTATTGGAATAGGGGCACCCCAGTACCTCTGCCTGCTCACCAGCCAGTCTCTTATTCTATAGCGGGTTTCAGCTTTACCAAAGTTGTTGCTTTCAGCAAATGCGACCATGACACCTCGGGACTCCTCTGAGCTGAGACCTGTAAACCGTCCGCTGTTGATAAGCTCACCATCGGCTACAGTTGCCTCTTTCTCAACCCCTTGAGGTACTCCGCCTGGTGCAATAACTTCAATTATCGGCAGATTGTATTTTTTCGCGAAAGCATGATCCCTCTCGTCATGAGCGGGAACCGCCATTATCGCCGCTGTACCGTATCCCGCAAGCACATAGTCCGCAGTCCATACAGGTACTTTTTCTCCATTGAAGGGATTTACTGCATATGCTCCGGTAAAGATGCCTGTTTTCTCTTTTTCGCTGGCCACAAGGCGTTCAAGATCAGTTTTCGCGCCGGAAGCCTTAATGTATTCTCCAACATCTTTTTGATACTTCTCTGTTGCAATTCTGAGAAGTTCGGGATGCTCCGGGGCAAGAACACAGAATGTGGCACCAAAAATGGTATCAATCCTTGTTGTA
>Ga0255383_1207_pt1 | contig 10191 bp, 8 predicted proteins | sample ANMaggSSYBR01C12_FD_182100 | JGI IMG/M metagenome (GOLD analysis project Ga0255383, IMG submission 182100) | Sediment cell enrichment communities from methane seep in Santa Monica Basin, California, United Staets - ANME aggregate JGI... | ecosystem: Environmental > Aquatic > Marine > Cold seeps >...
CGGTCAACAGCCAATTTGCTTCTTCGGATTTAGCCTTGTGGAAGAAACATTCAAGCGAATTACCGGAATTAAGGTCAAGGTAGTACTGTCGGATCGAGATGACAGCACTATGACCTGTTTTGAAACCGCTACTCCCCGTTAGTTGATAAAAAAAGCCCGAGGGTCTGCAAAACCCCGGGCTTTTCCTTCTACCTCGAAACAACGAATCTTCCCGACATGGAAGAGCCTTCACTCTGAACTCTTGTGAAGTAAATCCCCGGGACGAGATCGGAAGTATTCAACAACAACTCATGTGATCCGGCTGTCATGATTTCAGATGATACTGTTTGAAGCACTCTTCCTGAAAGGCTGTAAACCGTCACAGTTGTATGGCCTGACACTGGAAGATTAATACGCAGTGCGGCAAACCCCCCGGTAACCGGGTTGGGAAATACACTGACCTGCGCGGGAAGAACCTCAAAGTGAGTATCCTCCTCGGTGCTCAGACCGTAGTGTGAAGTCCATACAGCTCCGCCCGCTGTACCTGCATACATTGTTTGATCATCCGCGCATGCAACAGCGCAGTTGATAGAGACTGTCCCCGGATTGTCTCCCCAGTGAACAGGAGATCCGCTCCAGTTTTCCCATAACCAGATACCACTGGTTGTAGATATTACAAGACCATAAAGATCTTCAGACTGATACAGGTCGTTGGAGGTGCTGAAGCTGCTGGTGACTTTACTCCAGTTGAGACCGCCGTTTGTGGTAGTATAAAGGCCGGAGGATGAAGCAGCAGCCAGTCTGTCGGGATTTGCGGGATGAACCACCAGGTCATACGGAGTGCCGCTGTAGCCTGATGGAGAAACTTCTGACCAGGATGACCCACCGTTCTCTGTTTTGAAAAGAGTGTATGAGCTGTTTATATAACCAAGTGCAAAGACATTATCTGAGTCGCTGGGATCAACAGCGACTGCTCTGATGTAACCGTACTGTGAGCCGGAATACAGCTCGTGCCTGGTCCAGTTCTGGCCTCCGTCAATCGACTGTGAAACTACAGCCCTGTAGTTTGGTGAAGAGTATTTATACCCGCAACTCCAGAAGGTACTTCCTCCCGCGTAAACCATTCCGTAACCATCTCCGTAGTAACTGTCGACCTGCGTCCAGACGGAACCTCCGTCTGTGCTCCTGTAGAGCTCGGAGTTTCCTCAACCGGAACCCTCAAGAGCCAGCAGAGTGCCGGACCCGTCGGCGCAGATGTCGCAGAAATCCCCACAGGCCAGAGGAGTGCTCACCTCCTGCCAGTTTGTATAAGGGGTACCTGTCTGGGCCTTGTAAAGACCCATGTCCTCCATGTTCATGAATATCCAGCCCTGAGATTCCGCCATTGCAAGAACCTTGCCCACGGCCAACCCTGAATTACTGGCGGTCCAGGATGCACCGCCGTTGGTAGATCTGAAAAATCCCAGAGAACTCCCTGTGAAGACAAGCGAGCTGTTGTTCCAGCTTGGAATAATCCACTTGATGCCGCTGCCGGAAAGACCGGAGGTCATGCTGATCCATGAGGTTCCTCCGTTGATAGAGCGATAACCTCTGTAGGAGCCTCCCGCAAATACCAGATTGTTATCAGCCATGCTGTATGCCATGTTGTAGCTGTATGACTGGCTTTGAATCTGAGCCCAGTTGTCACCCCCGTCAGTGGATCTGTAAACATAGTTTGAAGAGCCGGAGAGCATGATATCCGGATTGGCGGGGTGAATCGCTACGCCGTAAAAATAGTACTGCGAAGCAGCAGCGGAAGGGGTGACATCTGTAAATGACGCTCCTCCATCCGTTGTCCGAAAAACAACAGGATCGTAGGCATCAGTGTTGTATACATACCCCCCCAGCAGGAGAACTGAGGGGTCAGACTGGGAAATGGCAATGCTTCTTCCATAAGAATACGTGCCGGTAATCGGCATGTATGTAAAATCAAAGGTTGCTCCGTTGTCGGTGGAATGCATGAAGACTATCTTCCAGCTGCCGTCATATTTGTAGCCGGCAGCGAACAACTCCCCGCCTGCTGTGGGATGCGCGACTGCATCCTGAAAATATGTGTTGCTGTAGGAATAGCTTGTCCAGGATTGTCCACCATCCGTGGATGTCCAGCATCTGCCGCTTCCCACCGCGACAAGGTTGCCGTCCGCAGTGATAATCATGTCGTAGGGAGTACCGCTGGTGAAGGTTGACAGAATCTCCCAGTTAAGCCCTGAGTCTGTTGAATGAACAACCTGAGTAGGGTATGTGCCCGTCAATGCCCACAGCTCTGAAGCATTGGTCAGCGATTGAACAGAAGCATCAATGTCTCCGCCCTCGGGACCGGTAGACACCCACGGGCCGTACCCCAGAAGAGCCAGTATGATAAAAAAGGTGATCTGCAACTTCTTCTCCTTTCAAATATGCAATAAATTCCTGATCTGCAAAATACAAGCCAGCAGAATCCATTATTTTCAAATTATACGCTCCATGTACATATCGAGTAAAGGGAGTGAAATCCTATTCCGGATCTGCCCTTGACTGGCCAGTTCAAGTTCAATCTAATTGAGCTGTGGACATTTACTAAAGAGGAGGGAAAATTGGCATCACGAGAAGTCTGGAACAGCAAGACAGCTTTTGTCCTCGCTGCTATCGGGTCTGCTATCGGTCTCGGCAACATCTGGAGGTTTCCTTATGTGACCTTTGAAAATGGAGGCGGTGCCTTTCTGGTAGCGTATTTTGTATGCCTTTTTGTTGCGGGCATTCCTCTGCTGATGCTTGAGTTCAGCATGGGACATCTGACAAAACAGGCCGCACCGGGAGCATTCGCGAAGCTCCGACCGAAAATGCAGTGGTTCGGCTGGTTCGCAGTGGGAGTTGGTTTTGTAATAGTAACCTACTACGCCATCATCATGTCATGGAGTGTTAACTACACCTGGGAAGCAGCAACGCTGGGCTGGCAGGAAAACATGGGGCAGTACGCCAATGTCGAATATGCTCTGGAATCCACAGACATGGAAAATATGAGTGTACTCACGCCTGTTCCACAAAGACTTGTGGGAACCGCGTTCACCGATCCTGTGGACGAGAGCCTGTACAACGTACAGACTGAAGGTACATTCCTGGTGGCATGGGAAGGTAATCTTTACGCTATGTCCTCCCTTGGCAATGCTGACACCTTCATGTCCTCTCCGGGCGATTTCTTCTTTAACGATTTTCTGGGTCTCACAAGTGAGCCATGGGATCCGGGTACATTCCGATGGCCTCTTCTTGCTGGATTCATCATCTCCTGGGTATGGATAGTTGCATCTGTCTGGAAAGGTACAAAAACAGTAAGCAAGGTAGTTTTCTACACCGTGTTCATTCCCTGGGGGCTTCTGATACTTTTCATAATCAGGGGTGTTACTCTGCCCGGCGCGGGAGCTGGAATATCTTACTACCTTACGCCGGAATGGGAAAGACTGTTCAGCACTGATATCTGGCTGGCGGCTATCTCTCAGGTGTTCTTCAGCCTCAGCGTTGGTTTTGCCATTATGATAGCCTACGGCAGCTTCCTGCCAAAGAAAACCAATATCGCAGGATACGCGATAGTGATAGGAATAGCGGACGCTCTTACCGCTTTCTGCGGCGGACTGGCGGTTTTTTCCGCTCTGGGTTATCAGGCCACAAAAATGGGAGTTCATATCACAGAGGTCGCTCAGTCGGGGCCGGGGCTGGCCTTTGTGGCATATCCGCATATCATCGGCAACCTTCCAGGCGCCCGGATCTTCGGAGTACTTTTCTTCCTGATGCTGCTTACACTGGCAGTTGATTCCGCTTTCAGCCTGCTGGAAGCCGCAACAGCCTCGGTGAAGGATAAGTGGAAACTCTCTCACAAAAAGGCCAACCTTATTGTGGGTGGTCTGTGCTTCCTTCTCGGTCTGCCGATGCTCACCGGGGCCGGTCTTTACATCCTTGACATCGCGGATCACTTCATGAACAGCTACGGACTTACCATTGTGGTTCTTGTTGAGACAATCATGATAGGCTGGATTATCGGCGCGGAAAAGCAGAGAGACTACATCTCCAGGAACTCCAGCTTCCGCCTGGGACGATGGTGGAATATCTGCGTCAAATGGCTGATCCCCATGGGAATAATCTGGATGCTCTTCATTGAGATACAGTCCAGAACAAAACCTTACGGTTCCTTCGGACTCCGCAGTCAGGAATTTCTCTTCGGATGGCTGATACTCATTCTTCTTCCGGTTGTCAGCTTCATTCTGGCCAGAGCAAAAGGAAAGGGCAATTTCCCGGAGAGCATCGAATAAAACATGCGGGAACTCAATGGGGCAGGATACTCTCCTGCCCCATTTTCCTAAAACCTCTTTAAAAGCCTCTCAACAAACATATCATTGAGCCTTAAAAGCTCTGTATCCTCAATCGTCCATAACCTGTCATCATTGTAGTCAATATTGTTGGGCACAGTATTGAAATCCGAAGGGAAGACAACAGCACCCAGAAAATTAAAGTAGACCGACAGGAAAAACAGTATCCCGAAAAGAACGCGAGTCCAGACCTTCGGCTTCACGTACCTGTTCCATCCCTCCGCAAGGAAAAGCACCATAATGGGAATGTACTCGGAAAGGTATCTGTAACCGAAGCAGTGTCCACCGTACCATCTTTCCCATATCGTATAGATAATCAGGGTGACGAAGAATCCCACAGAAAGATATCTGTAAAGAATGTTCCCCCCTTTTGAAAAAACATCCTTCACCATGTACAAAATGGAAAATATGAACACCGGTGTAAAAACCAGAAGACCTCTTGCCGGCGAGAAAAGAAGACCGGGAATTCCCAGCCACGGATCTGTAGTAAATTTCCCACTCTGGCCCTGCCCCAGAGAAAGCAGAGAACCCCAGTACTCAAGAGAATACCACGCGAGAAATGCTACAGGGATCAGGCTTGTCAGCACCAGTAACAGGAAATCCTTCCTTCTGTGAAAAAGAGTATAAACATAAAACGGAAGAACTATAAGACCATTAACCGGCCTGTTAACGCACATCAAAGCGAAGAAGAACCCCGCCCACGCAAAAGCCCTGCGATTTTCGCTGAAGAATAGAAACATCCCGGCGCAGAGAAAAAATATGGATGGACCGTGCTGCCATGTTCCCCTCGCGGTTACACTCCATACAAGAGTACCCGACGCGAAGACAACTGCCAGAAACGCCGAGAGTCCGGTTGAAAACCTTTTTCTAAGCAGAATATGGAACATCAGTACAGTTGAAAGCGCTGCAAGAAGTGACATAGACACGATGTTCAAAGGAAGTATTTTTTCCTCAATATCTATTCCCACAACATCTGCAGCCAGAAAAACAGGTACGTTCATCATGCCGGTGACAATCGGACAGATGTTTACGATTCTACCCCTGGACCATTTGAATACATAGCCAAGTTCCTCTTCGTCTCCCGAAGGGCAGAATTCATTGTAATCGAAGTTACCTTCACGGATAAGACTGATGGCCAGCAACTCATTCCCAACTGTATCTCCCGAGCCAAGGTACCTGAATCCCTGAATGTAGACCAGAAAAGGAATTACGAAAAGGGCTACGGAAATCACAATTTTTGTTTTTCTGCAATCCCTGAGAAGAGTCATAAGCACCTCCGGAATGAGTAGCCGTAATATGATAAAGTCAGGCAGTCGGAAAACAGAGTCAACCGTTAAGCTTGCCGCTTACCGACCTTCGTGGAACACTGGAAATATCGTAGTTAAGGAAGCTCAGCAACATCTGTATTCCAAGGATTACAGGCAGAGCAGCAAGCATAACTGACCCTGATGAAGCAGTTACACCGGTGACTATGCTTCTGTGCCAGTTGATAATACCCATAGTAGTACCGAAAACCGTAAGAAGGGTACCAAAGACAAGCTGGATTGTCGCAATCCCGAAGTCCTTTATAAGGTATTGAAAGTACAACCTGCTGAGGGTATTTCTCGCATGTTTGAAAAAGAACTCGAAAAGTACCTTATTCCACTTCAGACTGCTCTTTTCATCCGCGTACACCGCTTTCATAGGAATATCCAGTACGCAGGCGTCAACATTTCTGAGATGATGCAGCATGTCAGTCTCAAAGAAATATCTGTTGTCTATTTTATCCAGGGGAAGAAGTTTCAGTACTGAAGAATGTATAGCTGTAAAACCATTGGTAGGATCCAGTGTTCTCCAGTAACCGGTTGAAGGTTTGGATAGAAGGGACAGAGCAGCATTCCCAAAAAGCCGGATTCCAGGCATAGAGCTGAAATCCTCCGGCTTTGTAAACCTGTTTCCCTTCGTGTAATCGGCCCTTGCCTCAAGGAGAGGCTTTACAAAAACAGGTATCAGGGAAGGATCCATCTGCCCGTCACCATCAACCTTGACAACCACTTCACAGCCAAGCTCCAGTGCTTTTCTGTATCCGCGAATGAGAGCACCCCCAACCCCGGTGTTCTCAGAATTATACAGAACGGTAACTCTGGGATCCACACAATTCTTCTCAATGTACTCTCCGGATTTTTCCGGACAGCCATCGTCAACACATATAATTGCATCTACCCCGCTGCCGATACCGGCTACAACGGAAAGAACCCTGTCTCTCACTTTGTAGCAGGGAACCACGACTGCAACCGATGCTTCAGGCCGCAAATTCAGTTTTTCTGACATTTTCTCCATGAAGACATAATAGTCTACAGGTGAGCAAATGTAAACGAAATAGTCTTGATATGTAAAGGGGCGCGGCTGACCGCGCCCGGAGATGAAAACATTCACACAATCGGAATGTAAAAATCAGTAACCCATTCTTCCTCGGGAAGACCGCTGCCCGCGCCTTTCACATAGAGTTCCAGGCAGGGACCGTGGCGGTACTTTCTGCCGCTCTTCTCGAACTCAGTCCATAACTCCTGCCAGGCTGCGCCAATACTGGAATACGAGCCAGTATGTGTAGCCATCATGAAGCTGCCCCCGTCAATGGTCTTCACGGTTACTCCGTCAACATCAGGTACACTGGTGGATTCATCAATGGTCACACAGGCCTCGGAGCGGAGCTTCTCCGGCGCTACTTCAGCAGGATCATCCCAGTAGACGCCCATCCACTTCGAGTTTTTTACCGGCACAGAGTACTCAACGGCAAACTGCCCGAGCTTTTCGAACACAGAGCCAATCTCGCAATATGGCCCGATGTGTTCAATGCAGATTGCCCGCATTGAACCTGTTTCTTTCAATTTCACATGCATATCACTCCAATCAAAGGTAAATGTTGATCGCCGGCACAACAAACATAAACATATGTTTACCTGCGTCAATCCTGCCGATTTTATTCAGGAGAGGAATCTGGAGAGTAAGACTGAATGGTGCCGAGAAAGAGCGAAAAGGCGCGTAAACAACTGATTTCAGAGATAGAAGAACTTCGCGGGAGCATCTCGATACTTGAATCGGATAAGCAGATGCTTGAACGTCCTGGCTTTAATGCTCTCACTGCTCCCCATGGCCGCAATGCGGTAAAACTCTTTCGCAAGCACTCAGAAGATATTGTTCCGGTAATTCTCGATCTGATCATGCCTCATCTTGACGGTGAGGAGACTTTCCGGAAGCTTCAACTCATCAGGAAAAATGTACGGGTAGTAATGTGCAGCGGGTACAATGAGCAGGAAGTCACCCGGCAATTTGCAGGCAGGTCTCTTGCGGGATTTCTTCACAAACCGTACATGTTCAACGACCTGGAAACTGTAATAAAGAAAGTTCTGGAGAAGCAGGCCTAATCTCAGAGTTCCAGCTCAAGGGTCCGGTAGTTTAATACGGCACCGTTGATTACACGATAGAGAAATTCAGCGAGTTTCCGGTTGTCAAGGATTCTTTCAAGCTCTCCTGAAACGACCGGAGCCCTGATTTCATCTTCCAGGGTCGAGTAATTAAGATTACGTCTTCGGGCATAGTATGTCCTCCGCGCATCCAGCCATCGGGTAAACCTCTGTGAAGCGATGCTAAGTCTCGAAACATTAATCCCTTTTTTTCTGTACAGAGTATTCATGTCTCGCAGAAGTATGGTAATCTCATCATAAAGGGTGAACTGACCATGGAATACACCGTGGGGAACCAGATCACTCATATGACCTTCCGACCAGGTGGTTTCCATGATCTTGTGAAACGAGTTCAGATAATTCGGGAGCGGGCTTCCGTAAAAATCTTCATTGGAATAGAGATCGTTCATTTTCTTCAGAAGGTGAGGATACTTCCTTTCAAGCTCCTTCAGAAAAAAATCCTTCTGTCTTCCCTGTTTCAGAGTAAGCAAACCGGGTATAGCGAACTGTACTCCCGCTGATTTAACCGCAGTCAGAAACTCCCTCATCTGCTCCGGGGAATCAGTGAGAAAGGGAATGAAAGGCATTGCCAGAATTCCTGCATTCATTCCCCGCCTGCGGAATTCTTCAAGAGTCTCCAGGCGATCGTCTACCGATGAAGCTCCCGGTTCAAGCATGCTGCGAATTCTATCATCAGTTGTTGTAAGAGATATCATCAGAGTAAAGGCAGAATTCCTGTGGACTTCCTCCCAGTAGTCAATGTCTCTGAGTACCAGAGATGATTTTGTGTGAATGATGACAGGGTGATCAAACCGGGAAAGTACTTCAGCACACTGACGGGTAATTTCAAGTTGCTTTTCCACAGGCTGATAAGGATCGCTTATCCCGGATGAAATACATACCGGCCCGGGCTCCCGGAGTTTTAACAGCTCCTTCTCAAGAAGTTCAGGGGCATTCTCTCTCACTGTGATATCATGGTCGAAATCACCTTCCACATGGTATTTCTCATACCTTCCATCGCAGTAAGTACACCTGTGACCGCACGCCATGTATGGAGAGAACCTGTACTTCCCTCCGAAAAGGGCAGGCTGCTTCTCTTTCTTGAGAAGCTTCTTAACGCGAACCCGGTTCAGCTTATCAGACTGCATTAATCAAGCAACTGATCGGAACAGATTGCAGAAAAGTCCAGGGAATCGGCCTGTACAGTAATCTGCTTGAATTCCTCAGCGGGTATTGATTCTTCCAGCTCAGAAAGCAATTCGCCTTCTTCAGCTCCAGTAAGCCATCCATCACTCAGCGTCTTTCTGTCTTCTTCAGATAGTAAACATTTCTATCTCTGAGGTACTCAAGCATGAATTTAAAGCACTTTTCATTCCTGCCCAGATATTCTGCCGGGCTGAGACCCGTCTCAGTGTAAAGCCCTGCAAGAACTGCATTCACCGCAGCGGTGCAGGCGTACCCCGTGGTTCTGGCCATGGACGAGGTCTTTGTGGCAGGGCAGTATTCGTCATAAAGATCCCAGGTATGCAAAACAGAAGTACCGTTTTCTTCACCAGAAACGACCACACGCATCACAGTGAATTCCTCTTCTTCCGCCCCCGGCTTCCAGTTCTTATCTGAGAACAGAATCTTTTCCGTCATCCGGAGCGGAGAAATCATCATACCGCTTATTTCAACCGGCTTACTGCTGAAGAAACCGGACTCCCGGAGAATCAAAGCCTTTTCTATGTGCCCCGGCCACCTCATTGTCTTCTCTTTCATGTCCGGGATATCAGGCATGTTCTGAAGGAGAGAGCGAAGCCCGTCACTGTTCCAGGCCTCAAGGGTTCCGCACTGCTCGAAATCAATTAACTCCGGATCAGAGAGGGCCGGTCTGACAATATCCACTCCGTTCTCTCTGCAACGAGCAGGTCTCACATATTCTTCAATTACATCACAGGGTGAGAATGGAGCCTTGTACTCCCAGGGCCAGATTCTTTTTTTGGGAAGACCTCCCACAAGACAGAGGTAGGAATTCACCCTCATTCTGCTGTGGTGATAACCGAGAATCACATTGCACATTCCCGGCGCAACGCCCATGTCTGTAACGGCGATTACACCCTTTTCACGGGCCAGCTTATCAAGCGAGGCGGAATCCTCAGGGAAGAAAGCAATGTCAACAACATTCTTTCCCGACTCAATCACCGTCTTCAAAGTCCGGAATCCCATGAAACCCGGTGCTGCATTCACCACCAGGTCAGCATCCGCAATCACATTTCGCACAACCTGTTCATCACGAAGATCAGCATGTGCACAGTCAATCCCGTGAAAAACTTCAAGCCTTCCCAGAGCTTCTTTGTCAATATCAACAGAAACCACAGAAAATGTTTTGTTAAGATCGATGGCAATGGCGC
>Ga0255383_1192_pt2 | contig 10161 bp, 11 predicted proteins | sample ANMaggSSYBR01C12_FD_182100 | JGI IMG/M metagenome (GOLD analysis project Ga0255383, IMG submission 182100) | Sediment cell enrichment communities from methane seep in Santa Monica Basin, California, United Staets - ANME aggregate JGI... | ecosystem: Environmental > Aquatic > Marine > Cold seeps >...
AAGTCAAGCAAGAAGGAGACGGGCACATGGAATTGTCAGATATCCCGCAATGATGGTGCCAGGTATGCAGGCTGTATTGCTAAAAACCGTTTCTGAGGTTTGCGGAGATGTGAACTCAATTTTTGATCCATTTACTGGTGCTGGTACTACTCTTACTGAAACTATGCGACTTGGCTTGAACTATTACGGACAGGACATAAATCCTTTGGCTGTTCTTATTGCTCGAATAAAAGCCGGTCCTTTCCATACTACGCAACTTCGCCATTCAATTCGTAGCGTCCTTAATCAATCCAAGAAGGATAGAAGCTGTAAAATTGAAGCATATTTTCCAGGTTTGTTCAAATGGTTCTCCCGATCTTGTGCGATAGACTTATCGCGAATACAGAGAGCAATTAGAAAGGAAGAAAATCTCTGGTGTCGACGTGTTCTTTGGGCAGGACTCGCTGATACTGTTCGGCTCTGTAGTAATTCCAGAACCACTACTTACAAACTACACACTCGTTCAGCAGAAGACATTGCTGGTAGGCAATTGGATGCATTGAAGATGTTCTCGGATGCGATAGATGAAGTTGCCAAGGGCTTGATCGAAGAAGCGATGCATCTGAAGAGCCTTGGACATCTTTCTAAGAATGGATGGTATAGAGCAAAGGTTCAAGTTAATCATTGTAATACAATGCAAAATGATACAAATATAAATGCAAAATATGATCTACTTATCACATCGCCGCCATATGGGGACAACAAAACAACAGTACCATATGGACAGTTTTCATACCTACCACTACAATGGATTGATTTAGCAGATATTGATTCTGAAATCAATGCTTCATGTCTTAAGACAACGTGTGAAATAGATAGTCGAAGTATTGGTGGCTCGTTAAAAAGTGCCCTATCAGACATTAAACCTATTCTTAGTGTCTCACCCACATTGAGTAAAATACTCTGTGACCTATCTAGTTTCCCGCAAGATCGTCAAGATCGTGTTTCTGCCTTCTTTCGTGATCTTAACAAGTCACTAGATTCTATATACAATCTGTTGCGGTCTGATGCTTACATGATTTGGACAATAGGGAATCGTAGGGTAGGAGGAGTAGAAATACCAACTGATGCAATACTCACAGAACTACTTGAAGCAAGAGGAGTTATCCAAGTTTCTAGAATTAGTAGATGTATACCAAGCAAGCGAATGGCTCCACGAAATAACATTGGCAACACAATAAAGGGAGAGACTATTCTCCTTTTCAGGAAGGCTTCTAGTGACGAAAGCAAGTAACCCTCCGCACTTTGAGATCAACCCAGTTGTTGTGTTCCGACTTGGAGAGGAATTGATAACTGACGAAGTTCAGGCTTTGGTCGAACTTGTGAAGAATAGCTATGATGCTGACGCATCATGGGCTAAGATTACTATTGACTCTTATGCAATTGGAGAAGATCTCTTTGCTAATGCAAAGGGTGCAATTGTCATTGAAGATGATGGAGTCGGCATGGACAAAAATGCAATCAGTGCAGGCTGGTTAACTATTGCAGGCTCTATGAAGCGTTCAGAAAAATCAATGGGAAGAACAACAAGAAAGGGTAGAACCCCAATTGGAGATAAAGGACTAGTACCCTGTCATGGTTGTATTGTCGGGTAGAGCTTCTTAAGTTTAATTCTTGCATCCTTGGTTGTGAATCTCCAGTTCATTGGTCCCGCGATAGAATTTCGTCTCTTCTGCCAGGCAGCAACTTCTTTCTTGAATGTCTCTTGATCAGGTATCCTTCTGTTTAGGCATTGCTTTCCGAGAACACTCAGTTCTATCTCAGCCATGTTCAGCCAGCTACCGTGTTTCGGGGTGTAGTGGAATTCAATTCTATCAAGTATACGGCGAGCTTCTTCCGGGGGAAAGGCTTTATAAAGTGATGCGCCATTATGTGTATTCAAATTGTCCATGACCACAATGATCTTTTTAGCATCAGGGTATTTAACATCAGCCAGATCTTTGATTTGAAAAGCCCAGTCAAGAGCCTTTCTGGTATTTGTTATATCCACATAGCGATTGGCAGCCAATGGTTCAAAAAACATGAATATGTTGCTGGTTCCATTACGCTCGTATTCTGTATCATACCGCTCTGGCCTACCTGGACGTGCAGGAATTGGTCGTCGAACCTCTTTGAGCATTTGTTTACTGCTCTCATCCATGCAGACTAATGGATAATCCGGATCATAAGGTAGATGATAAAGCTCAAGAATGTCTTCCATAGCACAAACGAACTGGGCATTCTCTAAGGGAGGGATGCACCACTCTTTTTTCTGCCAGGGCTTAGTTTCGTTTTTTTTAGAACCTGACGAACGGTTTCGTATGAAAGCTCATCGACGTAGTCGAGTTCAACCATTTTATCCGCGAGCATTCGCAGTGTCCAGCGTGCCGAGCCTTCAGGGGGACTTGAGCAAACCAATGTAACCAGCTGAGCCTCCTGTACTCCATCAAGCTTGCGCTTACGAGCCTTGCCTTTGGCTCGTAACAGGCATTTTTCAAATCCCAGTCTGCAAAGGCGTTCCCGAAGTCTTTCCACTGTTCTGACACATACCCCAAGGGTTTCGACAATATGTTCATCAGTCCAACCGGGACCTCCTTTACCTATATCAGCCTTAAGAAGTATTTGAGCCCCCCGGCGCTTATAGGCGGCGACTTTACCCTTTCTAACCAAATCAATAAGGTTTTGTCGTTCTTCAACACTTAATCGAACAATGTGCTTTTTCATTCTTTCACCGCCTTCTCAACTTTACGACTCATTTTCAAAACAGTCAATGACTCAACTTCCCACTCAACGGTTTCTCCTTTCTTGAAGTTCATGGCTTCAGCAAGAGCATTGGGGAAATTCACATACCACTGGTTTCCTTTTTTCCGAGAGATCAACTGAATTTTAGTCGGGTAACCCATTATTATCTCCTTTCTGCAAACTATGGACATCCATAGTTTACTATACAAAAAAAAGAGGCACAAGTCAATGCCTTTACAGCTGTTACTTTAAATGGCGAAAGATTGATTCTCTGAATTACTACTGGAAATTACGGTGAAGTGATTGGACCTCTGTTTGAGATATCTATTGCTGCAAGATAGCCTGTAGACCCGTCTATATAATGCTGACGGTGTACTAGGTAGGTTGGGTGTTCAGCGTCTTGCAGATAATGTAGAAATTTTCACACAACCTGAAGATTGTGAGGAAGGCTTCTATGTTGCTTTCTCGTGGAAAGATTTTTTGAAGGTGGATAAGCTTAGTGGTGTTCCTATCACATACAAGAAAAAAAAGGGAGATAAGTCTCTAAAAGGAACAAAGATAGTTCTGACTAACCTTCGCAATACAGAAGCTTGGCGTGGTGAGAGAAACATCCGAGAGCTACAGCGAAAGCTCTCAGGTATGATATCTCCATTCGATAATTCAAGGGATTTCGATGTATTTCTTGAAGTTGATGGTAGCCGAATCCAGCTGACAGAGATAGCGGAAAGTATTAGAGAATCAGCACTTCTACGTTATCGTTTTATTTTTGACGGAGAGGTTTTCAAAGTCTCTGGAAAAGCGAGACTTGACTATCTTCAACCCTCAAATAAAGAAGATCAGTTGATTCTATCATCAATTTGTCGAAAAGATAACGGAGCAGCGCTATATGACTATTTGTCCAAAAAGGCAAAGAGGAGGATGCCCCCTCTTTTTGATAGGTCTAATTCTTCAGGTTGGTTTTTAGAATTCGGTTACACATGCAAGCTTAATGAGCTTGATCAGGTTCAGTGTATAGGTAACACTATTGCAAATCCTGGACCATTTCATGGTGAGATCGATGCTGTGTCATTGAATAGGTCAGATTATAGAGCACATGCAATGGATAAATACTCTGATTTCAGAAAACTTGTTAAGGATCTTGCAGGAATAAGAGTGTATCGAGATGGATTTGGTATTCGCGTTGGTGAGGATTGGCTTGGACTTGGTAAGCAATGGACAAGCGCTCCATCCTACTATGGTTTGAAACCCAGCAATATTATTGGATATGTTTCTCTCTCTGCGAAAGAAAATAAATCTCTAGTTGAAACAACAAGTCGAGAAGGCTTTCAAGTTACACCGTATTACGAAAACCTTTATTTACTATTAAAAAACTTTATTGCTTTTACAGGCACTGCTCAAGATTTCATACGCAGAGGTACTCTTCAGTTCTTGTCAGTTTCTAAAGACATGAGTGTGGAAGTAAAGCCTGACGAGAAACCACATGATATTACTAGACGAATAGATGATGTTGCGACCATACTTTATAGTAAGCACAAACTCTTAAATAGTGAGACCGGAGTATTGAGAAATGTGGCAAGTAAAGCAACTATGACATTAAAGAATGTTAGAAAAACAATAAACGAAAAAGGATTATCAAACCCAGAAGTTTCAAGATCCATTAGCAAGTTAGACGGTGCACTTGCTGATGTGTCCGCAGCAGTGGAAAGTACTGAAGCTTTACTCAATGAGGTCGGGACAGCGCTTTCTATGGCTAGTGAATTGAAATCCTTGCGAGAAGTTCTAGATCGGCGCTGGGAGAATTTACATGAGGAACTTGAAGGCGTCTATGAAAGCGTAAGTTTGGGACTAACAGCGGAAATGCTATCCCATGAAGTACATAATATTGCAGATGGGCTTTCTAAGCGAAGCTCTTCCATATTGCGACGAATACAGAATGGAGAATTGAAAAAAGCATATGTAATATCCTACATTGAGCATGTTCGCTCGAGTGCTGCCGGAATGAGGAAGCAACTTTCCCACATGACTCCTTCATTAAAATATCTTAGGGAAAGCAAGGTTAAGCTCAATTTAGTTACATTATTAGAAAAGATAGCCTTGTATCACAATGAAAGATTAGATAAAAGAGGAATCACCGTTAAGATAGAGGTGCAGAATTCACCAGGAGGAAAGCTGAAAGTTAATCAAGGGAAGTTAACGCAAATATTTGACAACATGATACTTAACTCTGATTACTGGTTGCGTGAGGCAATCAGAATTGGTAAAGTTGAATCAGGTATTATTACTTTGAGTATTGATGAGTACATTGTTACAATATCAGACAACGGTAGAGGTATTGATCCTATAGTGGAGAATACACTGTTTCATCCTTTTGTTACGATGAAGAATCGAAGTCAGGGTAGGGGGCTAGGCTTATTTGTAGTGCAGCAGCTTTTGGATTCTGAGGGATGTAGCATTGTGTTATTGCCTTCCAGGAATTTAGAGAATAGGAAATTTTCGTTTGAGATTAACCTAGCGGTGTGTGCGATATGAGTGGCACAATTACTTTAGAAACAATTCGGAAGAGCACAGCCTTTTTGTTTGAGACCTTAGGTATAAACCAAATCGTTGTTGTTGATGATCAGTATGCAGAACAGAATGACCAACTGGAAAGACTCCTTGGGTTGTGTGCTGAGCTTTCTCCCGAACAGGCATCAGCTCTTCCGCTCTTGGCTGAAGTGCCATTCTCAGCTAGTTATGAAATATGGTCGGCCATATTAAGCAAGTTCTGGGATGCCATTAACTCGGCTAAAAGAAGTAATATTCTTACTCATGCCATCGATATGCTTAACTCTTCAGATTCAGATAAGGGAACAATATCATCGGTATCTTCCCCTGATTTATCCCAAGATGATACGAGTTCGGAGGAATTAAGGAAGCCATCGGTAGAAGAAGAACCAGTTGCTGAGAAGCAAGAAGAGCTGTCAGACAAAGATGATGAAATGGCTACTCAAGGAATAACTGATCTATTTATGAGTTTGGATGGATATACACTTACTACTCTATCATTGTCTCAATGGAAATCAAAAAAAGATAGTCTATTGAGTAATTCAGATTCTGTATCAAGGACACTATTTCTCTTCGATAAAGATTTTCGAAAAGAGGGGAAATCGGATGACTACGGAATAGAGCTCATACGTCAGGCGCACCGTAAGAATGTAACAATATGTGGATTAATCACGCATACCATTGTAAAAGGCCAAGAGATAGCATGTTGGAAGAAGCTTGCTGATGATTATGGCTTAGACAAAAACAGATTTCTTGTCGTGAGTAAGCAACGGCTCACAAGCGAAGATACCGCAGAATACTACGGTTTTCTTAGAATGGTTAGATATATTGCACTTAGCAATTCAAGTGCTGCAATGAAAATGACTGCTTGGTCTATTTTTGAAGAAGCCTTAGAAGAAGCCAAGAAAAGCCTGGAAGCAATGTCTATCCTCGACTTTGATCAGATAGTATTTACCTCATCTATAAGAGAGGGAGTATGGGAGCCAGATACCCTTTTTAGAGTGTTCAGCGTATTATTGCGAAGAGAAGCCCTCACTCGACTGCACGACAAATCTAATTCAGACTTTGTACGGAAGGTGGCTGTTACTCGGGAAATCAGTACAATTCCGTTAGAAATAGGTGAGGAATTTGGAACAGAACCACCTTGCCCGGAAGCGCTAAAAATTCAGAGATTCGAGCTATACGAATCTGCGGAATACATCAACAAGCACAATCTTCCGCTAGAGCTTGGAGATATGTTTATAGACTCTTCTGATCGTACATATCTATTGCTTTCACAGCCGTGTGATCTAATGGTTCGCTCAAATGGGAATCGGAGTTATGATGATAAGCATGCAAGAAGCGCAAAGCTGGTCGAAGTCATTGTTCCCCCCATTTCTCAAGAGAATACGGAGAATTTCGGAGAAATCAAGTTTTTCCATGAAGAAACAGGAGCTTCAGCCTATGCTAACTTTGCTAAATCATATGATTTTCGATTAGCAGTACTTGATCTTTGCGTGTTTAATCAAGATGGATCAGCACAGATTGACCTTGATGCGAGATGTCCGGGTACTGTGATACAAGCATGGAAAAAACACAACACAAAATTATATAAACTTTATAATACGGCATATAAAAGATACACAGAATTGAAAGCGAAAAGTGTCAAGCATGCATTATGCATGTGTATGCTTCCCGTCGCCTGTTTCACGAGAAAGTTTCGTGTTGTAGTTGAGGATAAGGCAATAAAATACGATATAACGAGAGTAGGAAGGCTTAAGCAGCCGTTATCTGGCGCAATCCTTATTGCATTTGCGCGATACAACTCGAGAGCAGCATTTCCCCATCATCTTTATCGGATTACTAGTGATTAAAGATCTCATACAATCCGGTAATAAAACAAGATTAGGGACTTATATACTTAACTCCCTTACCCGTGTAAGTTTCTTGTCCTTATTGAATTGAAGGTTGAGGGAATCTGAACTTGAAATAGAAGTTAAGCAGAAAGAAGCCTAATTTCAGTCTACTAAAGTGAGGAGAAGTGCTAATGTCAAGTGTACTTGATTCTGTGTTAAAAAGAAGAGATGAAGCTATGGGTAAAGCTTTTGAGTTAATGGCATTGATTAGTGCTGGTTCCTTTGCAGCGATGCTCTCGGTAAGAAAAGATAACCCCAGTATTTTAGTAACAATTGCTCTCCTTTCCTCAATAACAAATATCTTTTCCGTGGTTGCTTGGTATTTTGCAAATAGTAAGAAATACTCACTATTAGCTTCAGATGTCCTAGATAACTCAAGAAGAGTTAACGAGAGATCTCTGTCACCATTTGGACAGTTCATGTTCTACTTGTCAACTCTAACCTTTATTGTAACATGCGGAACCTTTCTTTTTATTATCCTAGGGTAATTACACTGTACTCAAAACAGAGTATGGGAATTTCTTTGTTTTTGGGGTGACGGCTGGTATACTTCTTAGTAGGAGGCTTGGTTGTAAGTTTCTTAAAAGGTGGTCGTTAGTGAAATAATGTTTTGACATTGAAGGAGCAGAAAAAATGAAAACACCACTTCTTGATGGGATTGCTAGAGAAGCAAAAAAAGGAATAATACCTATGGGTTATATTATTACTCATCGGTTCACAGACACAAAGGGAAACAATGAAGGAATTCGTGTTAAGCATTTTCTTATTGACGCTTCTTTAGGAAATGACTTTGATATTTCTTTGGAAGATGCTCTTGAACTCAAGAAAAATGGTGAAGTTCTCTTTACCGTCAAATTCACATTAGAAGGTATGAAGTTCGGAGACTACATAGAACCATTTCCGTTGAATGGTAAAATCTGGATGAGGACAAGGAGGAATAAAGATCTTGGAGATAACATCAATCATCTTCCTGATTTAGGTAGACTTCCTAAACAATCCTAATCCCGATTTGCCCCAAGGGAGTTAAGTGCATAAGTCCCATAAATTTTACAATAAAGTTCGATAAGCATCTACTACGGGGTGCCAGAGCGGATGAGTAGAAATTCTTCTACTGAGTTTGAATAGTATCAGGTACGGCGAACATACAATATCTGCCAGGGACAGCAGGAAGTTTCTCAAGAGCTGTTAAAGTTATCCTGGAATTCTCTGGTAACTTGCAGAATTTCGCTGAACTCAGGAACTTTACCAAAGAACATTTCGGTTCTCATTGCGTTATAGTCTCTGCGCCACTCGGCTTCTTGCTCTGGAAGAGGAACCAATTGAAGCTTCCCCTTTGCAAGAGTACTGTAATCCATCCAGGACCATCTGAAATAAATTTCCCGGTGATATGCCGTCCGTTCGAAGATATCGATGCGTTTCGCTGCTTTTGCGGCTATACCCTTTGTTATCAGACACCAGAGATCGTAGTAATGCCGAGCCATTCGTGGTTTCCGCTTCTTATCCGGAGGACGACATCTTTCCTCATGTAAAAGCATTGCCTTTTCCCAGAACGTCCGTTCAGGTGCAAGCGCTCTCACGTGTATGCTGGTCGGACCCAGGATGTCCGGGTATGCATCAAACAAGTACGGTTTTATCTTCTGTGCCAAGACCGGTTCGCTGTCTGATCGAGCTCCCAGCTCGATCTTAACCACTCGTCGGATATATGATTGTCTTTTATCCAGCGTAGTTGGATAGCTGAACAGTATCGTCTGATTGTCGGGGTCTTCTTCCGTGGAAGCCGGTGATAGTTTCCAGATATCAGATTCAGGAATAGCTGCTTCAATTCTCTTTTGCAGTAGTGGCCTCAGTTCCGAATGTATCTTAAGCTGTGCTACAGATTTCAACTCCGCTAGTCTTTTCTTTCTCTTCTTTTTACTTGAAGCCTTTTCAGGACTGTCATCACCGCCAAATCCAAGAAATTCTCTGTCGATCACGATATCAATGTCTTCGGAGAACCTGCTGATTAAACTCCAGCATTTTGAAAGGGAAGTTCCACCTTTGAATGTGATGTTTTTTCCCCAGCCAGGAATGTCAAATAACTCATTCAAGATCCAACAGACCCAGAAGTCTTTTTCTAAAGAAATTGCTGGCATGTTCAAGTGTTCTTCTGCTTGCTCACAGATCAGGCGACGACGCTCAGAAGGTTGCTGAAGAAATCCTTCCATCAGTCTATGCCTTCCTGTGCTATTGACATGATTACTTCTGCTATCCAGACAGGAGAGTAACTGCTGTCTTTCATAAGCTGTACCTTTTCATTTAAGTTGAGGTGTTGTTTCAGGATTGCTACTGTATTCTCATCTACATTGTGTTTGCCCAGCCAGCGCAAAGCTTGTATTACGGTTCCGCTCAGCCTGCCTGCTGTTTTCATGTTTTTTGGCGTTGTTCTGTAGCATTGGCATTTTACCCTTGACCCTGAAGATCTACGATACTGCTGGGCGACTTGTTAAAACACAAGAACTGGGAGCCTTACCAACAGGTTCACACACCCATTACTGGGACGGGCGTGATGGAGGCGGCTTGCCCCTGGCCTCCGGTGTGTATTTCATACGGATTTCCAGCACGGAACTCCAAGCTTTCACAAGTGTGGTGCTTACGAGGTAAGAGTTGTAAACGAACTGTGAATCGAACCTCAAGAGCAGCAATGATTTTATCCACTTGAGGAGCTAATACTCCAAGCTCAGAGTCTTTTCGTGGAAAGTCGTATAAACCTCGGGCAATCTGTCTAATTGTCCCATTTTGCTTGTGTCTTTTTAGCGCAGTAGCCACGGCAGTTCTACTTCCCAAATCTTTGAAATGTGCTGGAGTAAATACCCAACCTCTACCATGTCCTACTATTCTATTAAATACTTTACTACCAACTGAATGACTCAAGAGAAAACCTCCAATCATGTCACAAATAGTAGTCAGTATTTGTGGCATTGTC
>Ga0255383_1205_pt1 | contig 10076 bp, 10 predicted proteins | sample ANMaggSSYBR01C12_FD_182100 | JGI IMG/M metagenome (GOLD analysis project Ga0255383, IMG submission 182100) | Sediment cell enrichment communities from methane seep in Santa Monica Basin, California, United Staets - ANME aggregate JGI... | ecosystem: Environmental > Aquatic > Marine > Cold seeps >...
GTCCTGCGCTACAAGACCTATTTCGCAGGCACCCTGCTGAATAAGAAGATCGGATTCTCTTAAAATAAGATCAAGATGTCGAGGTATAAACCTTCCTCTTATCGCGGGAATCGTACAGTATGCACAGGCATTGCTGCAACCGTCCGCGATCTTAAGATACCTGTAGCTTCCCTGGCCGGAAACCTGCGCCTGACCTTCCGGAACAACCCCAAGCCATGCGGAGAGTTTCCTCCAGTCTCCGGGCCCTGTAACCAGATCAATGTCTTCGAGACCTCCACTGCCATCATCAGCGTACCTTCCTGGAAGACAACCTGTCATAACAATCTTTCTGCCCGGCTTCTCACCTTTCCACCTGATTATATCCGAAAGATACTCAAGAGATTCTTCAGTAGCCGGAGCAATGAATGCGCAGGTGTTGAGTATTATCAGATCAGAGGATTCAGGTTCGTCACTGTATTTCCAGCCCGCGCTGTTCATTACCCATGCAAACCGCTCAGAATCCACCTTATTCTTGGGACAGCCCAATGACATTATGTGATACTTCAACCGGTCCTCCTATAGTGTCCCGGCATCAATAATACTGTATCCCGCAAGTTGCGGGATGAAGAAAATATCCGGAACAGTATCACTTATCTGAAGATCAGCAATTTCCCAGCTTGTTGAGTTGCCATTGGCATCGGTAGTTGAAAAAAGAAATGGAAGTGAATCAGAAAGAGTGTATCCTGCTGTAATCTCTGTAATTCCACCCTCGAACAGACCCGAGGCAATTACTGTGATGCTGTCACCACTCTGACTGGATACAACACTGCATTCATTCTCTGAAGCAAATGAAAGAATATGAAGGAAACCTGTGGGGGAACCTGAATAGACCAGGATCTCGGAAAACACCGGGTCAACAGTAAACACTTCTGTGCCTGTGCACCCCATAACTCGATCTTCAGAACCATCGTACTGAAGCAGAAAACGATTGGGGTGGGCAAGATGCATGGTTCCTGATGCTTCTTCCGAATCCATGGTCAGCGCCCAGTAATCTGTCTGAGCGAAAGAACCAGTAAGGTAAATTGCATCCTCCAGTCGCTCAGAAAGAGGCCTGAGTAACGATGTTCCAGCAAGAATGATCATTAAAAAAGAATTCATTACTACCTTTCTCAGTGAATGGACGGAGCAAACACGGCATCGCTGCCCACAATCACCAGTACATCATAGCCTTGTGCCACCGTGCCAATGAGTTCCTCTCCCGGTCTGTATGCAACATTGTCGGGATGCGAGAGCCATCTCCCCAGAGAATCGGCAACAACGGACGCGGCGACGTCATACCCATGTCTGTAAAACACAACGGTAAGCGCCGGGGCCTGATCATCCGTTATCTCCGTGACTCCTGCTCCAATGGTTCTTAAAGCCGCGCCTACCGCAAGGATGCTGGCATCAACTGAAGGTTTCCCAACCACCGCTATACGGGCATTGACACTGGGACTACTGGAAGTGTCCTCTTGCAGTTCCTCGCCGGAAAGGTCACTTTCCACCCGCCTGACGGCCAGCCTGGCATCAGAAACAAGAGGCGAGTTCGGATACCTGTAAATCACTCCGTTGAATTCCTCAAGCGCCGCAGTGAGCCTGCCTCTGTAGTAGAGCTGACTTGCTCTTGTGAACTGCTCAAAAGCACTTCCGGAAGATGCCAGTCCTTCAGAATCAAGCATTCCGCCATTGTCGCAGGCGAGAAGCAGAAAAGTCAGAAACAGAAATAGTTCAGCCCTGAGGTTCATCAGTTGCTTCCTCCTGTAACGGTTTAACCAGAACGTTTCTGGGTTTGCTGCCTGAATGCGGCCCAACAATGCCTATCTGTTCAAGCATATCAATAAGTTTTCCAGCCCGGGCATATCCCACTCTGAATTTTCTCTGAATCATAGAAACAGATGCTCTCTGCTGGGCAATAACAACTCTTTTCACTTCTTCAAGAATCGGATCATCAAAGTCTAATACACCTGGATCATATAAGTTCCCGTGTTCGTCATCAGGCGGTTCATATTCGAAGGGAAGCTCAGGCTGATTACGCCAGAAATCAACAAGAGCCTTTGTTTCTTCTGTGGAAATGAATGAACCGTGAACGCGAACAGGTTCCGGAGATCCAGCCGGAACGAACAGCATATCACCCTTTCCCAGGAGTTTCTCAGCGCCGTTCATGTCCAGAATTGTTCTGCTGTCTGTTTTTGAGCCAACATTGAAGGCAATTCTGGACGGGAAATTCGCCTTGATTACACCGGTAATTACATCCACTGATGGACGCTGTGTAGCTACAACCAGATGAATTCCTACAGCTCGTGCCATCTGCGCAAGCCTTGCGATAGCAGGCTCTACATCTCTGGCGGAAACCATCATGAGATCCGCGAGCTCATCAATTATAACAACGATATAAGGAAGATATTCGTCTGATTGATCAGGGCCGAATCTCTTGTTGTACTCATTTATGGATCTGACACCAGTTCTGGCAAGAAGGGTGTACCTCTCCTCCATTTCTTTAACAAGTGCCTCCAAAAGATATCTGGCCTTTGATGTCTGAATCACAACAGGTGCCCAGAGATGGGGAATGCCCTTGTATGCGGAAAGCTCCAGCATTTTCGGGTCAACCATCGCAAGTTTAACCTGATAGGGGCTTCTTGTCAGAAGAATCGTAGAGATGATTGCATGAACACATACACTCTTCCCACTGCCTGTGGCCCCCGCAATAAGAAGATGAGGCATTTCTGTCAAATCCGCAATAAAAGGCTGACCTTCCAGCCTCTTGCCGAGAGCAACGGGTATTTTCTCGTTTTTGAACTTCGAAATTATCTCGCGAAGATAAACGGTTTCAGGATTCCTGTTGGGCACTTCAATACCTACAGCTCCCTTGCCGGGGATAGGGGCAAGTATTCTTATCCTCTTCGCGGCCAGAGCAAGAGCCAGATCATCCGCAAGATTCAGAATCCTGTTGACCTTCACTCCGATACCCGGTGTAAGCTCATATCTGGTTAAAACCGGGCCTGGACAGGATGCGGCAATAGTACATTCAACACCAAAATCCGACAGTTTGGCCACAAGAAGATTAGCCCTGTCCTTGATCTCTGCCGGGCTCTGACCCCGTCTTTCACCATCTGCCGGAAGAGAAAGAAAGTCAGCTCCGGGAAGACAGTACTGGTCGCCGGTATCAAGTTCACTGCTGGGCTCCGCTCGTTTTGTCATCTTCCTGCCGGCTTTCTCTTTCCCGCGAACAGTTTCTTTTTGTTCGCTCAGGTCAACAGGCGGTTTTCTTTTCCGGGTAATCTGTGCGTTTGGCTCTTCCTCTATCCCCCCTTCAGGAATCCGCACCGATGGATCTTCATTCACAGGCACATCAACCGGAATCTGCTGATTCCACGGATTTCCAGCTTCCGGAGGATTCTGCTCGGATGCGACTGACAGGTTCGATTCCGCTGTCTCCACCGGTAAAGATTTCCCGCGTCTGATGCCGGAAGTTCCGGTTTTAAGCCTTCCGAGCAAAGAATTAATATCTCTTGAGACATCCCAGCCTGTAAAAACTACTACAGAAATAATGAACAGTGAGAACAATCCGACCCAGCCGATTACACCTCCCGCAAACCCCTGAACTGCCAGCACAACCCTGCCTGTGAGCTGACCTCCCGCAAAATAAAGAAAATCCGGTTTAATCCTGCAAAGAATCAGCGAGAGCATTGCGGAAAAGAAAAATACACACACAAATACAGCACCCGTCCGGCGTAACCATTTTTCAGCGAAGTTCAGCCGCAGAACAAGTGAACCCGCAAGAAACAGGAAAACAGGCACGAATACTACCAGCAGACCAAGGGAACCGCCGAGAAGAGCACCTGATTCTGCCATAAACCCCGGAGGTGGCGAGACAAGAGATACAATTACCGCAAGAGCAGTGAACAGAAGGAAAAAGAAAACAGCAGTACGCCATCTGCCGGGTGGCTGCCTTTTGCGCGTTCGTTTCCCGGCCAACCTATACCTGCCTTACTGAAACGCCGCCGGCATCTGAATTGTATCCCGGATCCGGTTTCCGTAAGCCATCCACCGAAAAGGAATAGTGAATCGTCTGACCAGAAGACATTGTCAGCTCTGTAAACCAGCTTCCATCAGGCAGTTTCTGCATAGGCGAGTCGCCCTCATGCCAGTCGTTGAAATCACCTACAACAGAAATGGAATGGGCATGGGAGTAACCAATGCAGAAAAATGCCACTCTGGTTCTGGGAGCAAGACTGTTCTGTACAGCATCCCTTAGAGCAGGGTAAGGTCGGAATACAGCACGGTGACGGGAGGGTATAACCATAACCCCGTCATCACGAGGATCTCTTACCCTTCTCTCTCTGCCCATCCTGGTGCTGAAGCAGCCGAATCCCCGGAGAAAGACCGAATCTCCTCTGCAGAGCGTCTCCCTGATCACATCAAGAAACGTCACAAGCACAATCTGAACTTCCTTCATGGTGAGACCGGTTCTTCGAGCAGTCTCCCGAGCCAGTTCCTCCCTTGTCATTTACGTCCTCCAATGAGTCTTATCTTACCATCTTATGTATCGTTGAATAGCAGGGAATCTCCTCCCCGTCAAGGAGTGATGGTATAATTGAATCATGAGTAAGAACATAATAACTCTGGCGGGACCTCCGTGTTCCGGGAAAACAACTGCGGGGAAAATACTGTCAGTTTCTCTCAGGGCTGATTTTATTGATATCGATCAACTGATACAACACGACAGCGGACACACAATTGAATGGATGTTCAGCCATGAGGGAGAAAAAACATTCAGAGCCGCGGAAAAGAGAATTCTAGCTGAAGTTATCTTCCAAACCGCAGGCAGAACGGTAATTGCCCTGGGCGGTGGTGCGCTTCTGGACACTAATACTCGTAAACTGATCGAAAGGGAAACAATTCTTTTCACGCTGTTCGCGCTACCTGAAACTCTTGCAGAAAGAAACAACGGCAACAGACCACTGGCGGGAAATTCTGCTATGCTGAAAAACCTTATCAGACAAAGAGAAAAACACTACTTATCTCTGGGCAGGCGGATTAATACCGAAAACAGAACTCCCGAAGATGTAGCTGAGGCTATAAGGCAAGAAGTTCTCCCTCTGTTGTCTCCACAAGACCGGCCTTGCTGATTGTTTTCCTGGCATGATCCAGCCCCACATAGAACCTGTCTGAATAAATTGTGTAGTCATCCCTGACCTTTTGGGGTGTCATGTTGACAGTTATTACATTTGCCCCCGCCTGAAAACACCGGTACTGACCATTCTCAAGCAATCTTTCGAAAGTGCTTGTTGCCGGGATAAGAGTATTTCTCAGAAAAAGTCTCATGGCGGCAATGAACCTGAGTCCAAGTTCCGGATCTCCTGTGGGCTCGTTCTCAAGGGGAGTCCCCTTTGCAGGCAGAAATACAGATACGCTGGACATATCCACTTCAAGCTCTCTTAAAAGCAGCAGATCATCGACAAGAGAATCAATTGTCTGCCCCGGAAGTCCCAGAAGAGGACCCGACCCGATATGATAACCGTGCCTCCGAAGAGTCTTAAGCCATTCAATCCTGCCTTCAAGAGTAAAACCCGGTTTCATCTTCTCAAAAAGCTCCCTGTCCGCAGTCTCGTGCTTCAGTATGAACTTATACGCTCCAGCTTCCCGCCAGAGATCAAGATCGCTTTCCTGATGAACACCAACACACAGCAATACTCCCATACCAAGATCCTTCACATCTGCAATAACGCTTCTGAGCCATTCAGCACCGCAGGACTCACTTTCAGCCGCCTGGAGAAAAAAAGTTCTGATTCCATTATCAAAAGCCTGCCGAGCAATTGCGAGCAACTCATCATGGCCAATCGAGAATCTGAAACCATCCGGGTTATTGAGGCGCATTCCGCAGTATAGGCAGCTGCATCTGCAGGAATTGGCATATTCGACCACTGCCCTGATGAAAGCTTTCCTGCCGAATGCTTCATCTCTGACTTTTCGGGCAGCAGAGTAAAGCAGTTCAGCTTCATCATCATCGCTGGTGAGAATTAATCTCAGATCGCCCCGCAGAAAACCGCTCTTCAGTTTTTCATCAATCCACTCACTGGTTATCTTTGTTTTCATGGAGTTTCTTCCTGATCCTTTCCAGTACTTCCGTTTTCAACTTTTCACCTGGAGTATAACCGGTCCACAGTCGAAATGATTCCGCAGCCTGTTCAACAAGCATCTTTTCTCCTGTAATCACCTGAGTGCTCAAACAGTTCCGCCACTTCCAGCCGGGGTTGTAATTCAAATCCGCAAAGCACCAGCCTTCCGGAATATCAAGCGGGAAAACATCATCATCCTTCCATCCAAGTGGAGTGGCATTAACCACCGTGCCCGGAGCGGATCGATTCGTTTCCGGAATCGCGTCTCCTCTGGCCAGAAGAATCACCTCAAGGCTGTTTAAAGCAGCAAAGGCAGCAGCAGCGGCCCCACCCCTTCCCAGAACGAAAAAGGGAGGAGGAAGATCCCGGATCATGGCCCTGAAGCCAATGATATCAGTATTGTATCCCCGTATTCCTTCAGATCCGAAAACAAGAGTATTAACAGCTCCTGCCGATTCTGCCGACGCGGAAAGAGAACTACAGAGTTTCATTGCCGCAATCTTGTGAGGAACAGTAACGTTAAGACCTGTGAAATGCATTCTTCCAAGTTCGGTAACAAATGTTGCAAGCTTCTCCGGTTCTGCAGGATATAATCCGTAAGTACCTTCAATCTCAAAATGCTGCAGAAAAAAGGAATGTATCGCGGGTGAAAGAGAATGGGATACAGGCCAGCCAAGAAGCCCTGCCCTGAATTCACGCATCATCGGCGTCTTCTGCGGATGGCCTGGAAAACTCTTATAACAGTGTCAGCCAACCCTCTGGGTCTGTAAAACACAGGCCTGAACAGATCTTCACCGGGATGCAGTTTCTCTGACAGTGGCGCACCTTTGTAAAGCCTGATTGTGCCGATATTTATGAACGTATTCCCCCAACCCAGAAGGACTCTTGCCTTTGCCATGAAAAAGAATTTCTGAACAAGCGCGAAGAAATTCTCACCTGGAGAAGCACTGAAAAAGTTCACTCCCACAGTCAATCCAGTTCTTCGGGCTTTTCTCACAGCGGGCCACAACCGTTTGAGATATCCCCCTTTCCCCATGAGTTTCCAGCCCTTTTCAGTAATAACATCCGGAGAGAAGTCAACCCACCTGCAACCTGCTTTGTAAATATCTTCAAGACTGTCCAGAGATACCGATTCCGACAACCACGCTCCCCATGCGGGAACATTCTCAACCTCGGAAATGGCAGTTACCAGCTGCGTATAGTAATCCTGCGGGTGATTAAACACGGAATCGACGAACATAAAGCTGTCGAAGCCCTGCTTTGTTATTTCTTCAATATCCCGGAGAACATGCTCTATGGGTCTTGTCCGAAAACCATTACCACCTAAAGACTTGTAAGTGCAGTAAGCGCAGTTGAAAACACACCCTCTTCTTGTCTGCACGCCTGCAGAACCTCTACCGGGATAATCGGTCGCGGGAAATATGCTGTAGTCCGGAAGTGGAATACTGTCTAAAGAAGGTCTGGGCGGATTCGCAATACCCTGATGCAGCCAGGATGGTTCAGGGGCTCCGTTGAGATGATCGAGCAGCATCGGCAGAGCAAGCTCTCCCTCGCCAACCATGGCGATGTCTATTCGGGGCCATAGTTTCATTATTCTTTCAGGGTAAATAGAGAAACCGGCACCTCCGGCAATAACAGTGCCTTCCCAACCGCGCAGAACTTCCATTATCTCCCCAAAGGAATCCAGATACCAGTGGGTGACCGGATAGGAACTGTCATCAATATTCCTTACCGAAACAGCGACCACTTCGGGATTAGTATTGTCAAGCTCTGCCTTTAGAGCTTTGCCGGGCGACTCTTTCAAGCTCAGATCTATCCCTGAACAATGGTGTGAGCCCAGCGCTCCAGCCAGATAGGCAAGTCCTATAGGATATATCGGGGCCTCTCTTCGACCTGCCGGAGACTGAACAAGAAGAACTCGCAAACAAACTCCATTCATTTGACATTTGCCTTTGCAAGGGTATTTACTATAATAAAAAAAACGCTGCTTTGCAGTGGAGGAATACTGATCTGGTATACAGTACTGAAGCAGGCTCCACTTGCGCAACAGACACAGATGCGGAAGCCTTCCAAGCTGCGATCAAGACTGACTTCAGCTTTCAGCATGACACGCTCTGGGCGTATATTATTGTACCGGACAACAATCTAAGACTGACCATGCTGGCGAACGCTCACACATACAACCACGCAGGACAACAGATGTCATCCGAGGCGAATGTTGTGCTTTATGGAAGCACAACTTCTCTGCCGAAATCTTCTGTAATGATCTGGATAAACTCACTGTTCCCGGAGTAACAGAGAGTACCCTTGCGTCCTGTACAGTAAACAACATATTTATCAGATGATACTTGACATGACACTATCAATGGGAGTTTCAAATAGGTAAAAGAATAAATAAGAGGATGACGCTCTGTCTTATCACAGGGGTACTGCTTACCATCTGTTCAGCTCTGGTCTCCCGGAGTACAGCCGTTTCTGCGTTGATATGCAGTGTTGGTATTGCTTCTTCATTTCTTGTGTTTGAGATGAAAAGTGGTCCACTTACTCTTTTCCCTGTGCTGTCCTGGCTCGCGTTCGTCTTTGGAGGCACCATTCCAGGCATTCTAACTGCTATGGCTTCTATGACTCTGGGATTGTGCTTTCACTGGAAATCTATTCAAATCAGAGTTCTTTTCTTCAGCTACCTGCCGGTAGCTGTGCTGTTTGCTGCGGCAGTTTCTACTGATACGCCCATCTGGCCGGGAAGCCTGCTTCTTATTCCGGCAGGAATTCTGCTCCAGACTCTGTTCCTTGTATGTATCCGCAGCATCTCACAAAATTCCATTGTAACGATTTTAACTGCCTGGCTCATAAATGGAATATTCGCCTTCATCATCCGATTCTTCCTTTTGGAAAGTGGTTTTGCAGGAGGACTCCTTGTTCTGTTTGTTATGCTGATCTCTCTCTTATACGATTTCCGTTCCCGAAGCCGCCTGAACATGTACACAGGAAGAATAAGAACGTTGTCTCTCCAGAACAAACTTGTAAGCTTTCTTTACAAAAATGATGACAGCTTCCCGCTATTTTTAATGGACGGTGTTCATGCCTGGACAATGCAGGGCAAACCGGCAGCCATTGGGACTCTAAAAACTCCCTCCAGTACTTACGAAATTGAGAAGCATGGAGAATGGCATATCGTTTCAACGGAAAACTCAGTTTTCATCGCTGGCGGAGATGCTGCCGCTGAGCTGAAATCCCTGAAGTGTGCTGACTTGAAAGAAACCCTCAAACTGCTCGAAACTGTCTGGAAAGCTTCCTTCAGCAAAAGAAGGCTGGAAAACTCATTTCTTGGCGCCGCGTTGATGTTTGTACAACTCGCGGACAGGAGAGACTCGGACACACACCATCACTCCATTAGAGTTTCACAGATGGCAGAGAAACTCGCGACAATCCTGGGACTCCCTGAAAGCGATATCTTGCAATTGAGGGTTGGTGCTTTACTCCATGACATAGGAAAGCTTGCCGTTCCCGCCAGCTTGATAATGAAGAAAGGTCTTCTTACCAGGACAGAAAGAACTATCATAGAAACACACCCCGGAGCTGGAGCAAAACTGCTTGGAGTGATGCAGAGGTATAATGAGGCATCAGCAATAGTCCACCAGCACCATGAGCGCATTGATGGAAGCGGATATCCGGACGGTCTTACCGGTTCCTCCCTCTCCCTGTACGCAAGAATAGTTGCAGTGGCAGACGTGTTTGATGCTATTACTTCTCCCAGAGCCTATCATCAGGGCAAACCTGATTTAAACGCTCTGGAGGAAATAAAGAAATACAGAGGAACTTACTTTGACGCTGCTGTTGTCGATGCACTGGAGGAACTTCTGCTGTGAGATCTGAATCAAAATACCTGATAGCCGCTGTTGCCCTTACTTCCTTTTTCTTTGTTTTCCCGCCAGCGGA
>Ga0255383_1162_pt1 | contig 9998 bp, 7 predicted proteins | sample ANMaggSSYBR01C12_FD_182100 | JGI IMG/M metagenome (GOLD analysis project Ga0255383, IMG submission 182100) | Sediment cell enrichment communities from methane seep in Santa Monica Basin, California, United Staets - ANME aggregate JGI... | ecosystem: Environmental > Aquatic > Marine > Cold seeps >...
AAAACCTTTATATGTTCCCACCACATATAAAACCTGGACGATCAGGAGTGTCCACAACTATGAACATAAACCGTGAGCAGGTATTGATAGAAGCCCTTCCGTATATTAGAGAGTTCCATGACTCCATCATGATAATAAAAGTAGGTGGACACGCCATGGTCGACCCAACCATCATGGCAGATATAGTCCAGGATGTGGTACTCCTGCGTTATGTAGGCATCCATCCAGTGCTCGTACACGGGGGCGGTCCCGAGATTACCCAAAAAATGGAACAGATGGGGAAAAAAAGCGAGTTTGTGGCAGGACTGCGCATCACAGACGATGAGACACTGGAGATCGCACGCATGGTGTTAGTTGGCAACATCAATACCAGGATCGTATCCCTGATAGGCACCTATGGCGGTAAAGGGCTGGGACTCTCAGGCAAGGACGGCCAGCTTATAATGGCAAAGAAAAAAGGCATCCAGCGCGTCACCTTTGAAGGCAGGGAGCATGAGGTAGACCTGGGCTGGGTGGGAGATGTAGAGGTCATCAATCCCGAGATACTCATGATAGCAGCCGGAAAGGACTACATACCGGTTGTGGCACCCATAGCAGTGGATGATAAGGGTAACAGCCTGAATATCAATGCCGATACTGTTGCCGGGGACATTGCCGCAGCCTTAAAGGCCAAAAAACTCTTGCTCATGACCGACGTACCCGGAGTATTGGGCAACCCGGATGATGCTGCCAGTCGCATATCCCGCATCCGGCTAGACCAGATTGAGGACATGATCGATGAAGGCACCATTGCCGGTGGTATGATACCAAAGATACGCTCGGCAGCAGTTGCGGTAGAACAGGGTGTTGAAAAAGTTCATATCATTGACGGTAGCAAATCCCACAGCATCCTGCTGGAACTGTTTACCGATTCTGGTATCGGGACCATGATATATAGTTAGTATTGATGCCTTTTCCAGGATACCAGCACTTCCGAACTGCCCGATCCTCGGTTTGGGATTGTTGATGTTATAAAAATTTTTAAAGTCCGGAGTTCATTTTCGATATAGTTGAAAAACAAACAACGTCAACGATTAAAATGCAAATTCCAACAAGTGATAAGCAATAAATCACGGAGGGCACAGAGGACACAAAGAGAAAAATCAGATACAAGCTCTGTATTTCTCTGTATGTTCACCCATTTCAATAATTTATTTATACATTCATCACAATTACAGTGTTCTACTATTCAAATATCGTACAAGTGATATCTACAGTTTTCAACCGAAGGTGAACCAACCATAAAGGACACATTTCGCAAATTAGGCATTTTCATCGAAGACAACACCTTACCAATTGTCCTGTTAGCAATACTTCTCATAGTGATTTCAATACACGGGGCACAGAACATCGAAATGGAATCGGGTACAGAAACCTTTGTAGAAAAAACATCAAAACTGTACCAGGACTATGACCACCTCTACCTGAGAATTTTTGCAACCGAATCAATAGCAGTACTTATCGAGGGCGGGGACGTAACAAGACCTGAGTTGCTAAAAGCTATTGACAGGCTTCAACAGCAAGTAAAGACCATACCCGGGGTGGTGGGGACTGCCAGTGTGGCATCGGTTATCAAGGATACTAACTACCAGATGACAGGCCAGCACATAATACCTGACAGCCAGGGTGAGATACGATCCATCATAGCAAACCGGTCATCTGACATCGGCATGCTCCTCCCTGATGATACCCATGCAATAGTATGGGTGGAAATGGCAGGTGACTCCACCGATAATGAAAGGATCGAGATACTGCGCGAGACAGAAATAGCAGCTGAACAATCCGGTTTTCCGCCTGCATACGGTGTCATTGTGACAGGAGACCCGGCGTTCTCGATTGCAATGAATAATGAGATGACAACAAGCATGGTTCCTTTGCTAATGATATCGGCATTGCTCATGTTAGTAGTGCTGTACCTGGCATTCAGGCATGTCCGCTGGAAACTCCTGCCCCTCCCCATTGTACTTCTTGGTATCATCTACACCTTTGGAGCCATGGGATATCTGAAAATCCCCCTTAGCATGGTCTCCATGTCAGCATTTCCGATCTTGATAGGGCTTGGCATAGATTACGCCATCCAGTTCCATAACCGGATAGAAGAAGAACTGGAACGGGGTGAGGATGAAGCACAGGCTGTTATCGAGACAATCAAACACACCGGGCCGGCAGTGCTTATCGCGGTGACGATTACAGGACTTGGCTTCTTTTCACTTTTTACCTCATCAGTCCCCATGATCCAGGATTTCGGGAAACTGCTGCTGATCGGTATAATCATGTGCTTTTTATCCTCACTGTTCCTGGGCGTGACTGTAATATACGGACTTGATACCCACATAAAAAAGAAAAATAACAAAAAAGGCATCAATAACCACAATAGTAACTCCCCTAAATTAAAAATGCCATCACCAATTACAAGCTCGGGTCCGGAAGATAGCAAGATCGAACAATTCCTGAAAAGGACTACTGCCATTTCAATAAAACATCCCATCCTTGTCCTGGGAATTGCAGGGCTGATGTGTTTTTCCGGCCTGTATGTAGACTCATTCGTCCCCATCCAGACAGATGTGAAAACCTTTGTGCCACAGGATATGCCCGCGCTTATCGATCTAACCCATCTGGGCGACATTATAGGTGGGACCGATGCCTTGAACATCATAATAAAAGTGGATGATTCGGCTGACCCCGAAGTACTCAGGTGGATAGATGAGTTCAGCGAACACGAAGTTGAAAGAAGGTCACACATATACGATGCATCTAGCATTGTACCTATTATTAAATCAATGAACGGGGGGATTATACCTGATAACAGCGCCGATATAGAACGATTGTACCAGCAGGTACCGCAGATGCAAAAGGACCGCTACGTTCACGGCAAGAATATGCTGCTGCTGAACTTTGGCATAGGAAATGCCGTCACTGATATAGGCCTAAAAGGTGTCAGGGAATTAACAGGTATTGTACAGGAGGATATTGCATGGATGTCCCCTCCGCCCGGAGTGGAAGTGACAATAACCGGGAATTCAGTGGTATTTACCACTGTGATATGGTCACTCACTTCAGGCCGGGTGGCAATGACCCTTACCGGGCTTATATTGGTGTTTGCAGGCTTACTTGTGATATACCGGGACTGGCTTAAGGCCATTACCCCTGTTGTCACCATGTTCATGGTGATCGGATGGGCGGGCGGTATCATGTATTTCACTGGCCTGGAATATACACCCATGACCGCCACCCTGGGAGCCCTGATCCTGGGGGTCGGTTCGGAATATGCCATACTGATGATGGAGAGGTATTATGAAGAAAAGGATAAGGGTGCAAACCCGGCTGAAGCAATGTATGCTTCAAGTGCCAAGATCGGAAAGGCCATATTTGCATCGGGCCTGACCACCCTCGTTGGCTTTTCTGCACTTATCGCCTCGCCATTTTCTATGAACAGCAACTTTGGTCTTGTGACAGTGATGGATGTGACACTGGCACTACTTGCGACCTTTATGGTATTTCCTGCCGTTATCGTGAAGCTGGATGAGTGGCGGGAGAGGAAAAAAGCAGTCCATACTAATAATACCAGGCAGAGGGATAGATTTATATTTAATTCACCGGATGTGGATGCTCAATGAACCAGGAACGTGATCGTGCAGGTATGAGGAGAATGTTATCATTTTCAATATTTACGGCAGCATTTACGGCAGTATTTGTGCTGTCTGCACTTGCTGGCTACATATTGCCATCCGCAGCGGATGAAGATAATGATGATGATATTACAGACCTGTTACTCCCAAATTATGTCTTTTCTACGAACTATTATGACAGCTTTGGCACTCCTGATATGTATGTCTCGTTACTGGGCGACCCTGAATTTGAGCGGGGTGAAACTGTGCAACTCAAAGTAAACCTTGTAAACAAAGGCGCTATCTACGGCTTTAAATATGACACCAGCGTAGGAACAGACAAAGATGACTATTTTCTTTCCATGAAAGAACTGGAATATGAAATGCGTCGCACTACAGCATTGGGAATTAAAGCAGAAATGATATCCGGGACACCATATATTGAAGTAGAACCGGATACCAGTATCCAGATAATGGAATCCCTTTTTCCAGGGAAAATACCGGAACATCCGCTGAAATTTACTATCACCATATCAAATAAGGCACCAGCGGGTGTTTATTACCTTCAGCTTCCCGTATCATACCAGTATCAGAGACAGGTACGTATAACCACAAACAATGTGGTGCGTCTTGGTCTTACTGGTATGGACCACATTACCTATTACGCCAGTGCCAACAAGACCTTGCTAATCCCAGTCTATGTAAAGGCATCTCCGAAATTCGAAGTGACTGAAATTTCAGGCAACCTTGTGGCTGGTGAGACACAGAATATTGATGTTACATACAAGAATACAGGCGAGGTCACAGCAGAGGATGCCACTGTCAGGATGGTTGTGATGCGCCCGCTAAGTATCGGGCAGTCGGTTGTTAGGTTGGGTACTATAGCGCCTGGCGAGAGCCAGACTGCAGGATTTAACATTCTTGCAGATTCCGATGCCGTAATTAAAACCTACGGTATTGATAGCGAAATAAAGTATTATGATGAACAGGGAGAAATTACAATATCCGACAACCTTGAAGTAAGTGTACCCCTTGAAGAGGCAGAAAGAAAGATCGGGGCTTTCGAGCTGGCTTTGGCAGGAATTATAATCTTACTGATCTTCATTATCGTGAATGTTTTACGAAATCTTAAGAAATATGAATAAATAGAGGAATTAGAGGAACAGGCATGAATTACAAAAAGGATGTTCAGATGATCTTACTCGCCGCTATATCACTACTGATCTTAACTGTGCCTGCACAGGCGGCGTTCCCGGAATATTTCGATGTGGGCGATAATTACTATACAGTCTACGGTGGACCTAATATCAGTGCATCCCTGCTTGGGGACGGAGAATTTTACAAAGGGGACACTGTAACTGTTAATATCAATCTTATGAACCGGGGACTGATCACAGGCTTCAAGTCTGAAAATAGTGTAGATGCTGATGATGACCTTGAAGTAAAACTGCAGAAGACCGAGATGAACTACGAAGCGCAAAAGACCACAGCCATAGGAATTATAGCCACTCTCGTATCCCTTGACCCTGCAGTTAAAGTAAAGACCGGATACCAGGAGGCAGGTTCACTGATATCAGGCCAGCAAACTGAAGATCCGGTCCAATTCACCATAGAGATTGCCAAGAATGCCCCGGCAGGTGTGCATCCGCTTTTGTTGAACCTGTTATACGGATACCAGAAAAATGTCCAGATCAGCGGGGAGGATGAGACCGAAAAGGGTGATGTGACGGATCTTGAAGTGGGGCTGTGGTACGAGATCAAGAGCCAAAATTTGACCATAGCGGTAATGGTTAAGGATGAAGCCGATTTTGAAGTAATTGAAATCAGCGGTAACATGGTGGCAGATGAAGAAAATCTGTTGTATGTCACGTACAAAAATGTAGGTGAGCTGCCTGTTACTGATGCAACGGTGAGGATCAGTGTATCTGACCCTTTCAGTACAACTGATGACCAGGCATTTATCGGTTCACTGGCACCGGGTGAAAGTGCCCTTGCCAAATTCAACTTGAAAGTGGATGATACGGCCACAACCAAGATGTATGGCATAAACAGTGAGATCAAGTATGAGGATGTGGACGGTCACGACAGGATCTCAGATAATATCAAGATACAGGTGGAAACCTTGCCGGCAGTGTCCACTGTCGAAAAATTCAAGAACGTACTCTTGATAGGGTTTGTTGTTGTACTTTTGATAGTGGTTGTTCTGGGTGTACGCTCATATAAAAATAAACAAGAATAAAAAGGATGAGCAAGAATAGACAAGGATAGACAAAAAGAAGAGTAAAAATATAACAACTGGACCAACCGGATCCAAGTGTTCATTTCTTATCCATTACATCCTTCATGATCTTGATGGAGCATAGTTCGCCGCACATACTGCAGGTTTCTACGTCCTTGCACCTTGCGTGTATACTGATTGCCCGCTCAGAGTCGATTGCCAGGTTTAGCTGCTTCCCCCAGTCCAGTTCATGCCTGGCATTTGCCATTTTTTCATCCATATCCCTTGCACGCTGCCGCTGTCCCGCTTTTACCAGATCTATGGCATGGGCAGCGATCCTGGTGACCACGGCACCTTCCCTGATATCTTCAACATTCGGCAGTGCCAGGTGCTCGGATGGTGTAGTCATGCACAGGAAGTCGGCTCCCACCATCCCTGCCACAGCACCGCCTATGGCGGCAGTGATATGGTCATAGCCCGGAGCAATATCAGTGACCAGCGGCCCAAGCAGGTACAACGGTGCACCGCCGCAGATGTGTTTGATCGACCTTACGCCTGAAATGATCTCGTCCAGAGGTACGTGCCCGGGTCCTTCCACCATGCTCTGCACTCCTGCATCCCTTGACCTTCTCACAAGTTCGCCAAGGGTGATGACCTCTTGGAACATGGCACCATCCGAAGCATCTGCTATACATCCGGGCCTCATGCCATCGCCCAGGCTCAGGGTGACATCATATTCCTTTACAATATCGAGCAGGTAGTCAAACTCGGCATAATAGGGATTCTCACGATCGTTATGCAGCATCCACGATGCCAGGAACGACCCGCCCCGGCTGACAATATCAAGTATCCTCCCATGCGATCTTAACTGGTACAGTGCATTGAGCGTAACTCCTGCATGGACAGTAATAAAGTCCACTCCATCCTCAACGTGCAGCCGGATGGCATTGAACATGTCGTCAGTGGTCATATCAGGAACTGATGTGCAATTGCTGGCTGCCTGGTATACAGGTACTGTACCTATGGGCACATCTATCTCCTTAATAAGCCTGCGCCTTACCTCATCGATATCATCACCTGTTGAGAGGTCCATAACCGCATCGACACCGTACTTAACTGCGGTCCTGGCTTTTTGCATCTCTTCATCCACATCAGTATGCGCCCTGGATGTGCCGATATTTGCATTCACCTTTGTAGAGACACATTCTCCCACTGCCACCGGCCGGACGTGTTCATGCAATATGTTTTTCGGGATAACGACTTTGCCCTGTGCCACCAGGGTGGCAAGCCTGGCGGGTTTGATTCCCTCTTTTTGGGCGGCATTGCTTATTTCGGGAGTTGTATTCCCTTTCCTTGCCTGTTCTATTAATGTATCATGCATAATAATTGGACGATATACCATTCTGAATCGAGATAAAAGTTTGGTCTGCTAAATGGTTAAGTTAATCTTTATGAACTTATAAACTAAGGCCTAAGATTATTGGAGGTCTTTTTATCGAAGACGAATCTACACCGGACACCTCCCAAAAAGAGGAAACAATCAAAGAAGTAAAAACAAAACCCTTCTACGCAATCCTTGGCAGTGGAGGAATGGGTATTGCGGTAGCAAAAGAACTGGACGATCAGGATATAAGCCTGATATTTATTGAAAAAGATGCCAGTAAAGCCGAAACCCTGAAAGAACAGGGATATGATGTGGAAATAGGCGATATCAGTGAGTTCGAAACAATAAAAGCACTGGATATGCCCAGCCTTGAAGTAGCCTTTATTTTAAGTTCAGACGGCAAGGCAAACCTGAAAGCTCTTGCACATATCAAGAAAATCAAACCGGATGTATATACGGTTTCCAGGGCCATTGACCAGAATAACAAAGATAAACTTGAGGCAGCCGGTGTGGATTCGGCCATACTGCCTACACGTGCTGCTGCCAATGTTATAGCCCAGTCAGCAAAAAGAGCAGCCAGCCTGAAGAAGGCACGCGAACTCAAGAGATGTATTGAAAAAATGGATGGCAAGAAACTTGCCATTGTAATGCATAACAACCCTGACCCTGATGCTATATCAGGTGCCATGGCATTAAGTGAGATCGCCAAGAATGTAGGCGTTGAATCCGAGATACTTTATCATGGTAAAATCGGGCACCAGGAAAACAAAGCCTTTGTTAACCTCCTGGATATAGACATTGAGCGGATGGAAAAATACGACCTATCAAAGTTCTCCAATATTGCCCTTTTTGAATGCGCCATACCAGGCATGAACAATCTGGTACCACCCGATACCAGGATCAATATAGTGATCGACCATCATCCATTTAACATATCTGAAGTGAAGGCTGATTACATTGATATCCAACCCGATATAGGTGCCAGTGCAACCATAATGGCCATGTATTTGAAGGAACTTCAGATCAATTTCAGTAGTGAACTGGCAACAGCACTCCTTTATGGTATCAGGGTGGATACTCATGAATTCAAGAAAAATGCCACCCAATCTGATCTTGAAGCCGCTGCATTCCTGTACCCCCTTGTTGACCATGATATATTAAGCCAGATCGAGACCCCGTCCATGTCAACAGAAACCTTTGACATTATGGGCTATGCCATCCAGAACAGGCAGGTCGTTGGCAGTTACCTTATATCCAATGTGGGGCCGATCAGGGACCGGGATGCCCTGCCCCAGGCAGCAGATTACCTGCTGAACCTTGAAGGCGTTACCACAACAATTATTTTCGGGCTTACTGAGGAATCCATCCACATCTCAGGAAGGAGTAAGGATGTCAGGGTCAATATCGGTGAGATCATGCGTGAAGCCTTTGGTGAAGAGCATGGAGGTGGACACTCTACGTCTGCAGGAGCACAGATACCTCTTGGTGTGTTCAGCGGTACAAAGGATAAACAAACCTTAATGAAACTGGCAGAAGAGGCAATTGTCAAGATGCTGTTTGATGTTATGGGCATGGAAGAAAAGGAAGAATAAAACGTTCTTCCCTTTCAATTTTCTTATAGCATATAATCTATAAGATTATGTACTTATTTCTCTATCAGACGCATTAACGACTTTTTAAAAGCCTGGGCCTTGCCAATTATGATTTCAGATGACAGTGTGCCCTGGGCAAAACTATAGATTATAGCCGTGGTGGAAAGTATGACAAGGATTGCCAGTACTACTATGGCAGTGGAACTAATCTGACTACCCATAACCTTGAAAGTATCACTACGCCCATCAACTTCAACCAGGTATGTGCCGGGCTTGGACCTGTTCATTGTAAATTCTATTGTCATGATCTCACCAGGACCAAGGACCAGGTCTTCTGTTGCTATTTCTTTACCATTTACTTTCAGAGTCATTGTATCTGCCTCACGGAGCGTACCGAAATTGGCTACTTCTACCGTGATGTTTACATTCTCTCCCGGCTGCACACTTTTGGGCTCGATGGTCAGGTTCGAATATACAAGTCGTGCACTTGGGTCTGTGATATCAATATCCTTTGAAGCGTCCTGGTGCCCTGATTTGGAAGCAGTGATCGTATGGGTACCGATCTGGTCAGGTGTGTGGGTGATATTTCCACTTGACGGGGTTGTCCCCAGGTCATTGCTGCCGAACATAACTGTTACACCACTCACGCTTTTGCCTTCGGAAGTTACTGATATGACAATGGTCTCACCTCTGTCAGCTAGCAATGGAGCACTTATTTCCAGCACCTTTGGCTGGTACAGGATTTCTATATCCTCGCTATCGCTCTCATACCCGGATTTGGAGGCAGTGACTTTGAATTCACCAGTTTCAACGGGTGTATAGATAAGCTCACCATTGGAATCGGTAGTACCGACCTCGGAATCATCAAAAGTGATAGATACATCTTCCACTTCATCGCCGTCAGAAGTGACCAATATGGTGAACTCTTCGTTCTCATAGACGCTATTTGGGATGTCCAGGTCAAGATACAGGGGTTCTTTTACTATGATCTCCTGGAATGGGTAGAAACGGACGGCACTGCCGTCGTCAGCTACCTTAAACTTGATCTCACCCATTATATTTATGGTATCGTCTCTGTCGAGACTGAAACTTTCCTCGTTTTCATTATAAGAATTAGCGATGTAGGTACATATGAATATTATTTTAAGGTCTCTGAC
>Ga0255383_1176_pt1 | contig 9894 bp, 10 predicted proteins | sample ANMaggSSYBR01C12_FD_182100 | JGI IMG/M metagenome (GOLD analysis project Ga0255383, IMG submission 182100) | Sediment cell enrichment communities from methane seep in Santa Monica Basin, California, United Staets - ANME aggregate JGI... | ecosystem: Environmental > Aquatic > Marine > Cold seeps >...
AAGGAGATAACCTTCTTCTGGAGAGTTGCCCCCAGCCGTCTTCTACGTCTGGAGTATGAGGAACGATCTTTCGTCGAAGCAGCTTCTTCTTCGATTGGTGCTTTCGGTAAAATTTCCTGGCGGCGCTCACGGCCGCCCCTTGTAACCGGAAAGTCGGACATGGAACAGATGCTGAATATCTTCAGCGACTGCTTAAAAGCCTGCCTTGATTGACCCCCAGGTGGTGCGGTCAAGAGCTGTCCCGATGTCGAATGTGAATTCAACAATTTTGTAACCGCCACCGGTAGCCTTGTAGCCCCAGAAAATACTCCCGCGTGAAGAGCTGTAGCCGAGACCGGAGGATCCGTAGAGGTCATCGGCCGGGCAGGGTGCAGAACCGAGGAATGCAAGGGCTGAACCATCCCACCTGTAGAAGTAAATACTTGATGCTTCCCAGGAGGTAAGAGCAATTCCGATATCACCTTCATGGGGGAATGTCGTGATACCGTTCATGAATGAAGAAGCAGGAACTTCAGGAGTAGAGAGAGTTTCCGAACTGCCGCCGGGCTGGAATCGTATGATACCGTTCGGGCGCATTGCGATCCAGTAATCAGTACCGTCAAAGTCCATCCCTCTGCCCGTATTACCTGAGGGATCCGCAACGGTACTCCATGTGGTGAACTCATCATCAGTGCAGTAGAGAACAGGATCGTAAGTGTCATTGGTATACCAGACAGGATTGGCGGTGGAGTTGTTCCAGACAATTCCCGTGCAGAATTGATTTGCCGGGTCAAGGTCAATGCCGGGACCGGCTGATCCTCCGGTTGTCGGATCAAGACTGTGGATCTGATCAACCATGTAGTCAACAAACATAACGGTCGCAGTGCTGCCGTCTTCAAAGATATCAATTCCGAAAGCATAACCTGTCCAGGAGATTTCCCATTCGTTAACTGCTGTGATTGTAATGGTGTCATCATCCCCGGAATGTGAAACACATACTCCTGCTTCACTCGAAGCATAAACAAAACACGGAATCAGCATTGCCAGCAAGCATATCTTCTTCAATGTATATCCTCTCTCTGTAATCCTCTATAAGTTCAAAACAAAGCCCGTAGTATATGTCTGCTGTCAAGAGAGAATTAACGAACCCGCATCTGAGAGCAGTAGTCTATCTGCAGTTACCTTGTGACCGGAAAGTCGGACATGGAAGAGATGCCTGTTATATTCGGCAAATGCTTGAAGAGTTCTCTTCATTGAATCAGGAGTGACAATGCTCAAGGAAAATTACTGGAACCGCTTAAATCTTCAGAGTTTGCGAGACAAAAGCATAGAGAATCTTGATACCGGAGGACTTGCCCTGCTGGTGCTGGATATGCAGGACTTTTTCATTTCACCGGAGTCTCATGCCTTTATCCCCTCTGTCCCGGAGCTGGTACCGGTTATTCTGGAGCTTTCTGAAGAGTTTGAGATGCATAACCTGCCGGTAATCTACACCAGACATCTCAACACCACAGAAAATGCAGGCATGATGGGACGCTGGTGGCAAAACACGATTGTTGCAGAAAATACACTGAGCAGAATACACAGTGTGTTTGATACATCCTGGGCCGGAGTAATCGACAAAACCCAATACGATGCATTTCACGGTACCAGACTTGATGAACTGCTGAATAATCTGGAAGTTTCAACAGTTGTAATCACCGGAGTAATGACCAATCTTTGCTGCGAAACTACAGCCAGAGCAGCCTTTGTAAGAGGATACAGGGTGCTGATGCCCGTTGACGGTACTGCTACGATGAACATGGAACTGCACCGTGCGACTACTGCGAACCTGGCCCACGGCTTCACAAAACCTGTCAGTGTTTCCTCCATTCTGAAATATGTCCGGAGCTGGAATGGGTCATGAGAAGGTTGTTGTAATCGGAGCCGGTCCGGCAGGTCTTGCCGCTGCCGGACAACTGAAACTATACGGGATTGATCCGCTGGTGTTTGAGTGTGATGAACCTGGGGGATTGCTTCTTAACGCCTGCTCTGTCATAAATTACCCCGGTACTCCCGGGGGAATCTCCGGTAGAAAACTTGCAAAGCTGTTTTCCCTCCCTGAGAGAATTGCCTTTACCGAGGTTACTGATCTGAGCCGGAGAAACATGCTGTATCATATTGAATCAAAGGCCGGTGTTGTTGCTGCACTTGCTGTGGTTGTGGCTTCAGGAACGGTTCCCGTAAGGATTTCTGTTCCGGGAGTTGCAGAGGATTGTATTCACTATGATGTTAAAAATCTTCTGGACAATCCGGGCAGCTCAATTGCAGTTATCGGTGGCGGTGACGCAGCGCTTGACTATGCCATGAGCCTCAGTTCAGGATTCACTGTGAATGTTTATGCTCGTGGAGATTTCTCAAAAGTTGTTCCTCACCTTCTGGACAAAGTGAGAAAAATCCGGAGCATAATGCTCCATCCGGAAAGCCTTCCAAAGAACTCCTTTTCAGAAGATCTGGTTATTGCTGCTGTCGGACGAACGGCGAGAGTGGATTTCATTTCAGAAAAACTGTTATCTTCGCCGCCTGCGGATGGTTCATTCCACATGTGCGGAGACTGCAGAAACGGCATGTACCGTCAGACTGCTATTGCCGTTGGCAATGGAGTTGAGGCTGCCATGAAAACAGCCAGGTATCTGAAGAAAACGGAGAACGGTAAATGAAGGTAATTGCTTCCAGCGGCAGGGATGATCTTGCCAGGGTTTACATAGTTGAATTTGAGAACGGACTTCAGGTTGAATGCGCTGAATCCGTGCAACCTCCATTACCTCTGGAACAGAAGTGGGTTATGCTGGTTTCAACACTCTTCGGCTGTCCGGTGGGTTGCTCTATGTGCGATGCCGGGGCGGAATACCACGGCAAACTCACAGCATCACAGATTACAGAGCAGATAGAGATGATGACTCGCAGGCGCTTTCCTGACATGAAGGTTCCTTCAAAGCAGTTCAAAGTTCAGTTCGCCCGGATGGGAGAACCCGCGCTTAACCCTTCAGTAATACATGCGCTCAGGAATATTCCCAAGAGAATCAATGCCCCGGGGTTTATGCCATCCATCTCTACAGTTGCCCCCAGGGGGACTGACAGGTTTTTCAAGGATCTGCTGGATGTCAAGCGAAATCTCTACTCCAACGGAAATTTCCAGCTTCAATTCTCTTTACACACCACTGATCCGGTTCTTCGAAGACAGATCATACCTGTCAACACCTGGAGTATGCCTGAAATCGCAGCATACGGCAGGGAGTTTTACTCTTCCGGAGACAGAAAAATTACTCTTAACTTCGCCCTTGCAAAAGACTCACCACTGGAGCCGGAAGTGCTTCTTGAGCACTTTGATCCCGGATATTTCCTTATCAAGATTACGCCTCTGAATCCGACTTACAGAGCAATGGAAAACAAGCTGTCATCACATATAGATCCTTCCTCGCCTGAAGAAAGAAACGATCTGATCGAAAGCATCAGGAGGGCGGGCTACAGGGTTATACTCAGCATTGGAGAGCAGGAAGAAAATCGCATTGGCAGCAATTGCGGACAGTATTTGCGGGCTCATGCTAATTCCAGGAATTCAATGAAAGAGGGTTATACCTACCCCATAAGCGAGCTTGTGGAATAACCGCCCCACTCCCTGCGTATATTTTTAAACGAAGGGAGAAAATATGATACCCATGATTGCCATGCTTGTTGACACTGCTGTAGCTTTCGAAGAAAACAATGCTCTGAATTACGTCCACGAATGGGGTGTTGTTGTGTTCGAACAGGGCAACCCCATTATATGCGGAAGTCCGTTGGATGGAACTGCAGTGTACCGGGATTATGATATGTGCGCTGAGGCACCTGTGGTCTGGATACACGGAGAGCCTTTTACAGACGGAACCTTCACTGTGAGAGTTTGGAATGGTGAAGCTCTTACGATACTTCATCCCGACCCGGACATACTGACGGAAAACAAAGCGACCTGGAATATCTCGGCTGGATACGATCTTGAAAGAAGCATCGAAGAAACAGCCCTCTACTCCGGATCTTTTAGCTGGGCAATGGACTACTGGAGAGATGTACCATCCCTGCCGCTGTACCAGAACAATACGGGAATAACAGAAAAATTCCTTTACTATGAGTGCACTGTAAACCCGGAGTTTACCGGAAATTTCTTTTATTGGAATTCAAATGGAAACCCGGTTTTCACAGGAACATCAATTGAAGAAGCTCTTTTCTTTACACCTTACGGAGTGATCCCGATTTCAGTACAGCTGGATGAATTCATCCCCTGTGATTTCCCATTGGGTGGAGAAATTGACCCGGAACTGGCACCGGATACATTCTGCCGCTGGGCTGATTCCCGGTTGAAGTCCTCGGAAATTTCAGCACTCTGGGAAACCTGGCAGCCTGCACTCACAGAAGAAGGTTCCTACTGGCTGGTATTCCCGATACCGGTGGAATACAACAACGAAATAAGTACTATCCGCCTGGAAACCTCTGCCCACAGGGATATTGAGTACGAGAGGCTTTTCCTGGGTGCGATCAGATTGAATCGATAGTAACTCCCTTTCTCTTCTCCCGGCAGGGACGCAGGAAAGGGCTGCGCTTGAAGCTGAACCCCGTTTCGCGCAGCCCGAATCCTCACTGACAATCTCTACCTGATAACGGCAATCCTTTTTGCCGCAGAGAGATTACCGCAGGATGCCCTCACAATGTATGTACCACTTGCGACGGTCTGCGGTACTGTCCACATGAAGCTGTGCGTTCCCTCTGTGAGCTGACCGCTGTGAATAACAGCGACGCATCGCCCGTAAAGATCATAAACAGATACACTGGCTTCTCCGGAAACCATCGTATTCAGATCGAATGACATGTGCGAAAACACAGGATTCGGTGTCACCGGAGAAAGAGCCAGCCCGGAAGATATACTCTGAGCCTGTTCTGATTCGCCAACGCCTGTGAGATCCTCTGCGAGCCGAACCAGCCAGATGCGCTCGACATTCCCGCATGATCTGGTCTTCCCGGTGAGGACATATCCTCCGTCAAGAGTTAGATCCATACCATTGAGCGTCTCGATTGCGGTACCACCGTAGATTTGACTCCAGAGACTATCACCATTGGCGTCTGTTCTGATTATCCAGAAATCACCATCAGTGTCCCCGAATGATTTTGTATAACCGCCCAGAAGGTAACCGCCGCCCGGAAGCTGTTCGATACAGGTGCCATTGTCATAATGACTTCCACCGTAAGTTTGAGACCAGAGAAGGTTACCGGAGGCATCTGTCTTCAACATGTAGTAATCGGTATTCCCCGAACCAGATGACATGGTGTACCCGTTTGTGATGAAACCCCCGTCCGGAGTGCACTGGACTTCCAAAGCGGAATCCCAGCTGCCCCCGCCGTAAGTCTTGTTCCAGATCATCTCCCCATCGGCATCGGTTCGAACCAGCCAGACATCCCAACTGCCTGCGCCGTAAGAATTTGTTCTGCCTGCAGCAATAAACCCGCCGTCCGGGACTGCGGCCACGGACCAGGCCAGATCATCTCCTGTGCCACCATAGGTTTTTGTCCAGAGAGTATCACCATTGGAATCGGTTCTGATCAGATAAAAATCCTTGTCGCCTGCACCGTAAGAATTTGTATATCCGGCTATTAAATACCCCTGATCCTCTGTAATCACTACAGTTTCACCCTCATCGATCTCGGAACCGCCGTAGGTCTTTGTCCAGAGAGTGTCCCCGTCACAGTCAGTCCGGAGCAGATAAACATCGAGGTCATCACTGGTACCCACTCCACAGCTGCCAGCAATGATAAAACCGCCATCTGCGGTTATCTGAATAGAGTACCCTCTATCGCTTCTGGCGCCACCGTAGGTCTTGTGCCAGAGCTTATTTCCATTGCTGTCTGCCTTCACCAGATAGACCTGATGATAGGGTGAGGTATACGAATTCGACAGACCCGCCATGATGAAACCGCCGTCTGCTGTAGATCGAATATCATAGGCATAGTCATGGAGCCAGCTGCCATAGTCATTGGTCCAGAGCGTATCCGGTGGCTGACTGTGCACAAGTCCGGTAACAAGCAGTACTGTAATAATCCAGAGATTCATTCCGGATTTAGTCATCTTCCAAACTCCCTTCATATCTCATACCCGAATGGTCGAATCCGCAGGAGACAAGGCTTTTGTTCCTGTCCCGCCATTTATTTTCACTCTTATCAGACAGCAGTTGCAGGCAATCTCTACCTGATAACGGCAATCCTTTGTGCCGCAGAGAGAGTGGCGCAGGATGCCCGCACTATGTAGGTACCGCTTGCGACAGTCTGCGGTACAGTCCACATGAAGCTGTGTGTTCCCTCTGTGAGCTGACCGCTGTGGATGATCGCGACGCGCCTTCCGGAAAGATCATAAACAGACACATCGGCCTGTCCTGAAACCATTGTATTCAGATCGAACGCCATGTGCGACAGCACGGGATTCGGTGTGACCGGAGAAAGAGCAAGCCCGGAAGGTATGCTCTGCGCGTACTCTGATTCGTCAATACCGGTTAAATCCTGTTCGATCCGGAGAAGCCAGACGGATGAGGAGCTGCCGTATGAACGAGTCTTACCGGCAAGAATGTATCCGCCATCAAGGGTTAGATCCATCCCGTTTAGCGCTTCAATACCTGAGCCGCCGTATATCTGGCTCCAGAGACTGTCACCATTGGCGTCCGTTCTGATTATCCAGAAATCACCATCGGTGTCCCCGAATGATTTTGTATAGCCGCCCAGAAGGTAACCGCCACCCGGAAGCTGTTCGATGCAGGTTCCATTGTCATAATGACTCCCGCCATAAGTCCGGGACCAGAGTAAGTTGCCCGAGGCATCGGTCTTCAGCAAGTAGTAATCAGTATTCCCCGCGCCGAATGACATGGTGTACCCGTGAACAATGAAACCGCCATCCGGCGTACACTGCACTTCCAAACCGGAATCCCAGCTGCCCCCGCCGTAAGTCTTGTTCCAGATCATCTCTCCATCGGCATCAATTCGAAGCAGCCAGACATCCCAGCTACCCGCACCGTACGATTTTGTCCTGCCTGAAACAATAAACCCGCCGTCTGGAACTACTGCAACCGACCAGGCCAGATCATCACCGGAACCACCATAGGTTTTTGTCCAGAGAGTATCGCCGCTGGAATCAGTTCGTATCAGGTAAAAGTCCTTGTCGCCTGCGCCATATGAATATGTATATCCGGCTATCATGTATCCCTGATCTTCTGTTACAACCACACATTCGCCCTCATCCTTCAGGGAACCTCCGTAGGTTCTTGTCCAGAGAGTATCACCATTGGAATCAGTTCTGACCAGATAGACATCCAGCGCGTCACTACCTGCGTTTGCTTCACTGCTGCCGGTAATGATATAGCCACCATCTGCGGTTATCTGAATTGAGTACCCTCTGTCGCTGTATTCCCGTCCTATTACTTTGTACCAGAGCATATCTCCATCGCCATTGGTCTTTACCAGATACATCATAAGCTCTATTGAACCACTGATGTAGGAATTCGACAAACCGGCAGTAATGAAACCTCCGTCATCGGTAGATCGAACATCATAGGCATAGTCCCAGAGCCCTCCACCGTAATGATTGGCCCAGAGTGTGTCCGGTGTCTGACTGAATACGAGACCGGTAACAAGCAGTACTGCAAATATCCAGATATTCATTCCGGATTTCTTCATCTTCCAAACCCCTTTCGTACATGAATGGTCTGACTTGTGGGAAACCGGGTTAACGCGAGAAACAAGCAGTACCGGGAAACCCGTATTTCACTGTCTCGAGCAGAAATACCAAAGTGTCTCTTGTTCGGTCAACTTTTGCCGATTCCCATTTCAGTAATTACTGAAATAGAATAGTGTATATACTTACTCATGTCAAGTAGGCAGTTTTTCTGCAACAGGAGTATTAACTTAAGAGTTATTCCAGACTGGATAAAACGTTTTGCAATGGTTCTGTATCATCATGGATTTTTTCGGAAATCATCGGATTGAATCGGCGACAACCTTTTCAAAGTACTCCATGCACTGCTTTACATAAGCTCTTTTCTCGCTGTAGGTGTGAGGAAAGAAACTGCGCTTAAAGCCGTATGCAATCAGGTTCTTGAGTTGATTCAGAGAGAGATTAAAGGCGTTCACAGCCTTGTACACTTCATCAGTAACTGTGGTGCGGGAAACTGTTCTGTTGTCTGTACAGATAGTGCATGACAACCTGTTGTCCATCATCATGCGGAACGGATGATCCTCCAGATGATGCAACTCCGGTGCGGTCTGCATGTTGGATGTTAAACAGACTTCTATAGTCACCCTTCTGTCAGCAATGAATCGAACAAGATCATCAACATACCTTTGTCGGTCCTTTATGGATGAATCACTGATTGCCTCAGGATTGAATAAAGATGTGCCATGACCGATACGGTCGGCACCAAGCTCAGTTATGGCCTGAAAGATACTCTCAGGTCCATATGCTTCCCCGGCATGAACAGTTCTGTTAAGGAAATTTCTGTGGGCAAGCATGTAAGCTTCCCGGTGGTGTATCGGTGGATACCCTTTTTCCCGGCCGGCAATATCAATTGCCACCGCGGGAATCCCCCTTCTCCGCCTGGCCTTAACAACCGCTCCGGCCAGTTCAAGGGAAGCAAGTCCGAAAATCCTGTCCGGAGGAGAATTGGAGTGTACAGAAAAAATATCACTGAAATAGCGGGAGGAATGTTTGGTGAAACAGCGCATGGCACAGGCGATAATCCCGTAATCAAACGGAGGCTCTGCCCCGGAAACCACAACCTCACTGCTGTTGAACTCCAGTTTCGCCCTGCTCAAACCGTTATTGACCGCGTCAATCACCTGAGACAAATCCATCTCTCCCCCGGCATAGCGCTGAGGAGCAAACCTCACTTCTATGTATCTGACTCCCTCGTTCTGGTTATCAATGGCAAGTTCATAGGCAATTCGAGTAAGATTCTCAGGCTTCTGCATAACAGCGCCCAGGTGTACAAAGCACTTAAGGTACTCCTCAAGACTGTTGTAGGTCTCCCTGAAAACCTTTTCCCGTAACCCCTGAACAGTGTATGATGGAAGATTTACTCCGTCTTTCCCTGCCAGATAAATCAAGGTCTCAAGCCGCATGGAGCCGCCAAGATGAACATGGAGATCGGTTTTGGGGAGTTTTACTATAACCTCCCTCGCTATCTTAATATTTTCTCCCGCTTTCTTTTGAGGTGTATCAGATTGAGTTATCAACGATTCTTTCAAAGTAATCCATGCATTGCCTTACATAAGCTCTCTTTTCCCTGTAGGCATGGGGAAAGAAGCTTCTCTTGAAGCCGTACACCATTAAAGTCTTCACATCATTCAGTGACAGGCCGAAAGCATTTACTGCCTTGAACACTTCATCAGTTACAGTGGTGTGCGACACTGTTCTGTTGTCGGTGCAGATAGAACATGAAAGTTTGTTGTCCAGCATCTTGCGGAATGGATGGTCTTCCAGGCGAAGCAGTTCCGGGTCAGTCTGCATATTGGAAGTAATACAAACCTCAATTGTTATTCGTCTGTTGGCGATGAACTGCACAAGATCGTTTACATACCTGTCTCTGTCCAGAATGGATGGGTCACTGATTGTCTCCGGTTTGAACAGAGATGTTCCATGTCCAATACGACCCGCGCAAAGTTCTGTAATAGCCTGGAAAATACTCTCCGGCCCGTAGGCTTCTCCGGCGTGAACAGTCTTGTTCAGGAAATTCCTCTGGGCAAGCATGTAAGCTTCCCGGTGATGGATTGGAGGATTTCCCTTTTCCGGACCGGCAAGGTCAACTCCTACAACAGGCAGACCCATTTCTCTTCTGGCCTGAACAGCAGCTCCGACAACTTCAAGAG
>Ga0255383_1218_pt1 | contig 9743 bp, 6 predicted proteins | sample ANMaggSSYBR01C12_FD_182100 | JGI IMG/M metagenome (GOLD analysis project Ga0255383, IMG submission 182100) | Sediment cell enrichment communities from methane seep in Santa Monica Basin, California, United Staets - ANME aggregate JGI... | ecosystem: Environmental > Aquatic > Marine > Cold seeps >...
TCTTGACGGAAATGATAACCCCCGTATTTCCTATTATTCCTGGAATCCCTATGAATCTGTTAAATATGCATTGAAGGATGGAAGCAATTGGACCATTGAAGTTGTGTATCAAACCCCCCACACATATCCTGGAACGCCACAGGGGCTTACTCTTGATTCCCAGGGCAATGCCCACATTTCTGCAAGTTACAGCGATTACCAGAATTTCCTGATCTACTTTCAAAAAGGAATAACCGGATGGACCCACGAATTTGTAGATGGAGATTATACAGGTTGGGATAGCTCAATTTGCACAGATACAAGTGACATTCCACACATTGCCTATTTTGACATATACAACGAAGATTTGCTTTACGCTAAAAAAGATGCATCAGGAACCTTTGAAGAATATTCTTGCCCGCTTCAATCTTTTGCATTTTCAATTTATCCTAATCCGGCATACGGTGCTTCCTTCGTTTCAATCACAACGAACTCGTTTTTATCCTTGGAGTTGTCGGTTTTTGATCTTTCAGGAAGGGCAATCATTCCTGCGATGCAGATAGAGGTAACAGCATCCTCAAATTCCACAGTACTGGATGGATTAGTGCCGGGCATCTACTTTTGTCAGGTTTCAGATGGTAATGCTTTGTCTTCACAGAGATTCGTGATTCTGGAATAGCATCTATTAAAAGATTCTTCAGCCCGGGGAAAGAGTTTTCGGGGAACTCCGGTTTCTGTAGCCGTAAAGCGTTATCTTGGATCTTTCGGTTTTGTCCAACACTAATAAGCAACGGTAGTGAAAGACTTGAGAGTGACGAGTTCTCCACTATTTTTCACGCTTCTTTTTTTCTAAATTCATTTTCAGTGTTGAATGTAATATAGCCAGCTCAATCCATCTATTGGTCAAGGCTTTGAAATCTTTATAAGTAGCAATCTGCTCCTTAATCTCATCAACAAACTGCAAGCGTACATATTTTGTATGGCTTTTCTTTTTGTGTGCGTAATTAAGTTGATAGAATGCTCCTTTCTTTTCTTTCGGTACTCTGTACTGCTTATTTAGCGAGCCAGGACGCATCTCTCCAATATGCTGAAGATTATTCTTAATCAATTCGATTTCATCTTCTATTTCTTTGATTAATATATCACTCATGTGTTCTCCAATCGCTTGCTATGGTAGCTATTTTATGCTATATTACTATTGTAACGTAAAACACTTTACACAAGTAATATAAGGAGATGTTATGAGGCTGTGGAAAATCTGGTTTGGAGTGGTTCAGCAGTTAGGACCTGCCTGTTCAAGATCCAGGACATTTCTGTGGATGAGTGCTGCTCTGGCTGCTATAACTGTCAGAGGTGACTTGATCGGAATTACCAGTCTTGTCAGGGCACTGGGACTGAAAGCAGACTGTTACGAGAGAATGCTGGCACTTTTCCATTCATCAGCACTGGATCTGAAGAAGCTTACACAGTTGTGGGTTAAAATTGTTCTGAATACTCAACCAGGTATTCTTCGGGTGAATGGAAGAATAGTAATTGTAGGTGACGGGATCAAAGTGCCTAAATCCGGTAAAAAGATGCCAGCCGTCAAACGCCTGCATCAGCAGTCTGACTCCAACACAAAACCCAGCTATATCATGGGTCACTCATGTCAAGCTGTTGCCATTCTGGCAGGCACCATGAACACAACCTTTGCTATTCCGCTGGCTGGGCGGATACATGAAGGGGTACTTTTCAACAACAACGACAAACGCACACTGCTTGACAAAATGATACTGCTGATCAACTCCCTGGGAATAACTGAACCGTTTTACTTTGTAGCCGATGCCTACTACACAGCCGGAAAGGTTATTCGGGGATTGATCGATAAAGGCAATCACCTGATCTCCCGTGCAAAGAAGAACGCAGTTGCATATAGGCAGCTACCCGAAGTCGATGGACCGCGAAGACGGGGACGCCCCCGCAAGTATGGTGAAAAAGTACAACTGCGTTCTATGTTCAAGGAGCCGGACACCATGCAGGAGGCACCCAGTCCGGTATATGGAGAGAAGAAAGTAACCATCAGATTCCGCTGTCTGGATCTGATCTGGCGTCCGGCTGGTATTGTGGTTCGTTTTGTTGCGGTCAATCATCCCATCCGTGGCATGATCCTGCTGATGTGTACCGATGTTAATCTTAATCCGCTGGAGATAATCAGAATCTACAGTCTTCGCTTCAAGATTGAGTTGTCTTTCAAGCAGGCCCTCCGTGTGCTGGGCACTTACGGTTATCGTTTCTGGATGTCCACAATGACCCCTGTTGGCAGAGTAAGCGGCAATCAGCACCTGCACAGAAAATCCAAAGAGTATCGTGATGCTGTGGTACGCAAGATAGATGCCTATCATTCTCACATTCAGTTGGGCATCATCGCACAGGGACTGCTGCAATATCTTTCCTCTCAATACCCCAGCCTGGTTTGGACATCTTTCGGTTCGTGGATTCGCACAGTTCGTCCTGGCGTCTGTCCTTCAGAGCAGGTTACTGCCATTGCCATGAGGCATACGCTACCAGCTTTCCTTACTGACTCTTCCGGGAATATGGAGCTCAGAGACTTCTTGCGGGAACGGATTGATATAAGCAGAGCCGAGGGATTGCGCCTGACTCTCGCTGCATAGCCCTACTTTTCCGATTCTGTCAGAGCCCTTTCTCACATGTAATCACCCTGTGCCTTGAGAAATAATCTCTTATGATTATGCACTTCAGCATATACTGATTGCAACTATTCGTAGCCTGTTTAATGCCATATCAGACTAATACATACCTCCAACATTCTATCACATTACTAACATCACCATTTCAGTGCAGATATTTATTTACAGTTACCATATCAGAGCCAATCCGTACATAAATAATGAAGTCAATCGGAGCCTGCTTACATCATTGGCAGCACATACTGCATACGATCCAACTGAAATGCGTTGAGAAACGTATGCGCTAAAAGAATGCTTGCGATTAGAAACTCAAGCGAATAGAATTGATTCTTGAGATGGAAAAATCAGAAAGAGGTAAAACTCGGCACTCTCAAGTGAAAGACATCTTTCTCTTTATGAGCCTTGCAAAAGGGTTACCTGAAAAGTAGGATTCACTTTAGAATACAGATGCGGGAAGGGTACTGGAACAGGTCTTAAAAGCAATGGGTGTTTGTGAAAAATGTCAGCATTAAAAGTTTCCGATAAGCACAGCAGTGTTTTGATCATAGCTGTGCTGGTTATCTGGTTTGCTCTGGATGTTTTCACAGCACTGTGCGTCTCGCCGGAGAATCTTGTGTGTCGCCTTGAGGACGATGCCTTTTTTTATGCTGCAATTGCCAGGAGGATAACAGAACAAGGCTTCGTTTCATTTGACGGTGTTTCCGCCACCAATGGTTTTCATCCTCTCTGGATGGGAATGGTTACAACGACCCGTTTCATTGTTTCAGATCAGATTGACTTTCTTCGAGCAATAAGTGTTCTCTCTTCCTTTCTGTTGCTTGCAGCAGGGATTGTCGCAGCTAAAACGCTAAGCAGGCAGTACTCTCCGATTGTGGTTCTGATGGTTTTCGTTCTTCTATTGAGGTATATGCGGGATTTTGCTCATCTGGCCATGGAGACATCCATTCTTCTTCCTGTTGCCTTTCTGGCGTTGGTAATGCTTGATCGAGTTACATCTGCTACTTCAGCACGATCTCTCCTCGGGCTGGGAGGGGTGCTTGCTCTTATTGGGCTTGCCCGGCTTGATGCGGCTCTTCTTGCTGCGTTGATTGGTTTCTGGGCAGTTAAGGAGAAGAAGAGGTTCTCAGCCTTTGTGGTATTTCTTCCCGGGGTTGTGACCGGGGTCTCATACCTTGCAGCCAACAGAATATTTTTTGGCACCTGGCTGTCTGTGTCCGGAGGTATTAAAGCATCCGGATTGGGTCTGAACACATTGTTTGCAAAGCAGTTGTTTCTGCTTTCGGATCCTCTGGGTTTTAGAAGTCCCTGGGGTCTTTTCCTGCTGTTTTTCGTCCTGTCTTTTGTTATTCTGTTTATGCGCGGCAGCAGACCCTCTGCAAAAGCTTCAAGTGTGTTTCTTGTTCTGTTCACAGTATCACAACTGTTCCTGTCCGGATGGAGATTGTGGTACTGGTATGCCTATCCCGCTGTGTTTTTCTGCGTGTTCTCCCTTCCCTTTCTTCTGCAGAAACTGTTTGACAGCTTGAGGATTCCGAGAAAGCAGGCGAATATTGCTTTTGTTCTTCTTTTTGCTCTTACTATTCCTCTTGTCGTGTTGTGGGGATGGTATTACGGAGGGGAGAACTCTGACGATTTCAGAGTGCGGAACATGCACATCGCTGAAGAGCTTAACGAGATAATGGAGGATTCAACACTGATAGCAATGGGTGACAGAGCAGGCAGTTTTGCTTACTTCTTCAATGGTGGAGTAGTGCAGATGGAGGGTCTTGCCGGAAACAGAGATTTGTTTGAATCAATCCAGCAGGGAAGGCTTCAGGAGTATTTGTCAGATATGGGAGTAGACTTTGTGGTGAGCTGGACAGGTCCTGAGAACGCCGGGGAGTATCGTTCCTGGGATCTGTTGGTACCAGACAGGGCTCAGAGCCTATCTTCTCCAAACAGGGTTACAGTATACAGTGAAGATGAAATTGGACGATGGATCGGGAATACCGGAACAGTGATTCTCTGGAGTTTCAAGGAGAGAGATGTTATCAGATAAGCAGTGTTATGTCCTGGCTGCTCCGGTTCTTCTTATTACGGCAGTTTTGTGTTTTTCCGGGACACTGGGTGCAGGGTTTGTTTCTGATGATTTTGTCCTTGTGAACAGGGTGGCCAGTGAGGGTTATTATTCGAGCTGGGGAGGAGAAAGCGGGTCGGTGTTTTTTCGTCCTGTTACCTCGTTTTCTTATCTTTGTGATTTTCATGTATGGGGGATTAATCCGATTGGTTTTCACCTGACGAATATCCTCTGGCATTTCTTTGCAGGTTTTGCTGTGTTTTTACTTTTTAAAGCGATAATGAACCGATCTGGAGTTCAAGAACCCTGTACTTTTTCCATACTTGCCGGTGTACTTTTTCTCTCTCTGGCCTCTCACTCCGAGTCGGTGGCATGGGTTTCCGGAAGAACAGATGTTATCGCAACAGCTCTGTGTCTGGCTTCTACCATTTTCTATTACCGTCAGTTGAATAAACCTTCCACGCTCCATGCTGTTCTGGCGTTTGTTCTTTTTTCTGTCGGGTTGCTGGCGAAAGAAAGCATCATAATAACACCGCTGCTCTGGGGACTTCTTCTTGTATACAGTCTGGTTGCAAGCAAAGAGAACCTCCGCAGGAATTATATACTACTGGGGATTTCCGCTTTAATTGCAGCATGTTATCTTATTCTTAGAATAGCTTTTAATACAGAACTCGTTTCAAACATGAGGTCAGGAGGGTTTCTCAGCCTCTCCCCCGTAGAACTGGCTGAAAACACAGTTCGATACACCTTTCGGGTGCTGATTCCTTCTCTTCCAGTTAGCTTGAGAATGGTTGTTACTGACAGCCCTGTTCTTGTTCCGCTTGTTCTTCTTGTGTTAATGCTATTTCTGTTTGTTTTTCTACACAAAAGAGCCTCTGATGTTCAGAAAAGGCTTCTCTTTCTTCTGGCGGGCTGTTTTTTTGTGTCTCTTCTTCCCGTATTGAGCATGAAGGTATCGCTATTTAACACCCAGTCAGAAAGATTCCTCTACCTGCCGGGAGTGTTCGCTGCCGGTTTTCTTACGGTTGCTGTTGTTTCTCTATTCAAGAAAAGCAGAACCATTCTGGGTATTCTTGTTCTTGTTATTCTTTTTCAGGGATTTTTCCTGCAAAGATCCAATAAGAACTGGAAGCAGGCAGGCAGGCTCTGTTCCAGTATTGCTCAATCTGTTTCTGCATACGATGCTGACAGTGTAATCATTCTCAGTATCCCGGACAGTTACAGGGGAGCCTATGTATTCAGAAACGGATTGAATGAAGCTGTTACCATGCTTACAGGAGAGGAATCCAATTACATTGTGATTTGCATGCTTGGACCTTACGGAGATTCCCTCTATTCAGACAGGGAAAATCAGATCATTCTTGAATATACATCACAAACAGTACTCGCTTTTGTGAATGGTAAAATGGAACGGATGCAGTCTAATTGATTTCATGGCTCTGTAGGTTATATCCAGCGTTTCTGCAAGTCCTGAATACTCATATACTCCTCCAGCGCGCAATCATATACAGAAGGAAGCACAAAAAAAGAGCCCTCGCTATTAGCGGAACTCTTATGTAATTGAATGGCGGAGAAGGAGGGATTCGAACCCTCGGTAGAGTTTCCCCTACATACGCTTAGCAGGCGTACGCCTTAAACCAGCTCGGCCACCTCTCCGCATCATTCAATCGGGGGTCAATTATCTGAAGATTTTCCTTCACGGTCAACCCCGAACCGGTGATGCCACTGGAAGATTCTGGTTTTATACTATACCAAGCAGAATGAAAGGATTTATCATGGCCAGAGTGGACAGACTGGTGATAGGAATTTTTGGCAGGATCAATGCAGGCAAGAGCACTCTCATGAACCTGCTTACGCAGCAGGAGACTTCTATAGTTGATTCTCAACCGGGGACCACTGCGGATATAAAAAGCTCAGTTATGGAGATACATTCCCTGGGGCCAGTGCGAATTCTTGATACCGCAGGTCTTGACGAAGCTTCAGATCTTGGCGGTAAGAAAAGAAAGAAAGCTCTTGCTGCACTCGGGGAAGTGGACATTGCACTGATGGTTATAGATCCGGTGCAGGCTTTCATCTCCATGCAGCTTAAAGTGGAAGAACTGATCAGTTCTATGGCTGCCAGAAAAGGAAAACGACTGGCAGTGGTGTTTAACATTCGCTCTGATGCCAGATCTCTGCTATTAAATACAGGCGCTACAGTTTCCGAGGCAAAAGAGTTTTGTCGATCAGTGCTTCCGGACAGAAAGAATACACCGGAGTTTGCGGCAGATATTTCTCTTCAGGAAGATTACCTTTCTTTGATAGAATTTGTAGTTGACTCAAAGCCGGAGGGAATGGTTTCCGTTCCCCTCCTTCCATTTCTCAATCCAAGAAGTCCTGTGCTGATGCATATCCCGCTGGACGCTGAATCCCCAACAGGCAGACTTCTCCGTCCTCAGGAAATGAGTATGGAGTACTTACTGCGAATGATGGTTCCAGTGGGTCTCTACAGAACAGATCTTGCCCTTGCGCGAAGCGGATCCAGCCTTCTTTCCGGTCGGGAAAAGGATAAGTTCCTTAAATTTCTTGGGGCATTGGAGCAGGGCAGTGGAGGGGTGCAGCTTGTTATAACGGATTCCCAGGCTATTGATGTGATGAGTAAGTGGGTTCCGGGGTGGATTCCTCTTACAACTTTCTCTATTATGATGATAAATCAGACGGCAGGCGGAGACATGAGCCTTTTTGCTGAAGGAGTAAGGGCCATGGATACCCTTACTTCAGCAAGCAGTGTACTTATTGCCGAGGCCTGCAACCATGACAGGATTGCGGAAGACATTGGAACTGTGCAGATTCCGTCGAAACTGAAGGAACGGTATCCCGGAATAACTGTGGACCATTCCTTCGGGAGAGAATTTCCAGAAGCTTGTCAACTGAGAGAATATGATCTTGTTATACACTGCGGTGGTTGTATGATAAGCAGACAGAAGCTCTCTGCTCGAATAGATCATCTTGCGGAGGCTGCAGTTTCCCTAACAAACTATGGCTTTGCTCTTTCCTGGTTTGAAGGCCCCGAGGTGTTGAGCAGAGTTCTTGAACCCTGGAAGGTAAAATGACATTATTCCTTATTGCTTCAGTATTTGCAGCGGGTCTCCCCTTCGGAGAAGGCGCGATAGTTATGCTTCCAGGAATCCCTGTTCATCCCTGGGAATCCCTTTCTGACCAACAGCTTGAGGAAATGTGGACGTACGGTATTCAGGGTTATCAGGTTACCCGTTCCGGGTGGTCCGGTTACATCCTGAATGGCCCGGACGGATCATCGCAAATTCTGGAAGGAATCGCAGAAACCCTTGAAGCAGACAGCATAATGGTTGACAGTTCGCTCTGGGCAAGAACTCTTCAGCTGGTCTGGAACACCAATGCCCTTGCCGATTCCTGGATACTGGGAGATTCTGCGGGAGAGCACCCGGTTGTTCCTGTAAGAACCAGCCGATGGCTTGAAGCTGGAGCAGATACCCTGTTTCTCTCCCTTCCCATAGACAATTCGGTGTTTCTCTGGGCTGGTGAGCGGAAGGGAGATTTCCACCTTTCAGCGTGGAGAGGTATAGGAACAGAAGTGATACCGGGTGGATCCTCAGGCGTGAATGCCCTGGTTGCCTTTTCCGTTCAAGGGTCGCCTGGTGACCTTTTTTCTCTTGAATACATACCCTCGGAGATTGATGATTTCTGGGCAGAGAGGTGGGCTCCTCTTCTCAGTGCCGCAGACAGTATGGTCTTGTGGCAGATTCCCGAAGGTCTTGCTGTGGAGAATTCTCTTGTCTGGATAAGAGGAACAGGAGGCCAGTCTTTCTGTCCGTGGATAATGATTCCCTCTCCTTCTCCCCCGGCTGTGGCCTGTTCCGAAGTTGAGCGCTTTCCGGGTGTTATACCTGACGTGAGCAGAGCCCCGGTACCGGGGGATACTGTTGTGACCATGCCCGGCAACGCAGGAAGCGGGGCAAGGGCCGCGTATGCCGCAGCTCTCCTTGAACGTATTGTTAGCAGAATGGTTCTTCCCGATGGTTCTTTTTGTCAGGGTGCTTCGCTTGAGGATGGCTCAGTTCTTCTGTACATATCGGGTGTTGACTGGAATGAGCGGACGGCTCTTGCGATGATTAGAGATGAACTTACCCCTATTATTTTCACCTCTCCTGAATATAAGCTCCTTAACAATGCGGCAATCAGGGCCGGAATACCAGAGATGAATCAACAGGATACTATCACACTGCTTGCCACAGTAACAGGCTTTATGGACTGATACAGGAGTCCGGGAAGCTCTTTAAGTCAGTCCTCTCCCGCGATCTCCATCCACTGCTCTTCAAGATCTGTGATTTCATCAGAGAGGTAGGAATGCTCCTTCTGGAGTTCAACCAGCAGCTGGGAGTTGTTTATGACTTCCGGCCGGGCGAAAAGAGATTCGATTTCTTTTCGCCTTGTTTCATAAGGTTGCATTTTTTTCTCTATACGCTCAATTCTTTTTTCTTTCTTTCGGCGTTCCTTGTAAGCCTTGTTTCTTTCAGCAGCTTCTTTTCTCTTTCTTTCCTTCTCCGCTTCTCTACCGGATTCCTGGTTAGTCTTTTCATCCGGTTTTTTGAATTGCTGATCTGCAAGGACTCTGAGTTTTTCCACATACTCGGAGAAATTTCCCGCGAAAGCCTTTATTCTGCCGTCTTTCACAACGAAAAGTGTTTCTGCCAGGGCAGAAAGAAGCCGTTCATCGTGACTAATGAGTACCAGTGTGCCGGTGTAGTTACTAAGAGCTTCCTGAAGAACATCCCGGCTGAATATATCCAGGTGGTTGGTAGGTTCATCAAGTATAAGAAAGTTGGTTGGTTTGATAAGTATTCCTGCCAGAGCCAGCCTGCTGGTTTCACCTCCTGAAAGCACAGAGATGGGCTTCATGACATCATCTCCGGTGAACAGATACCTGCCCAGATAGCTTCTTATTTCCCTTTCGCTTCTTGCGGGAGAAATGTTATGAACATGCTGCAGGACAGTGTTTTTTT
>Ga0255383_1157_pt1 | contig 9740 bp, 6 predicted proteins | sample ANMaggSSYBR01C12_FD_182100 | JGI IMG/M metagenome (GOLD analysis project Ga0255383, IMG submission 182100) | Sediment cell enrichment communities from methane seep in Santa Monica Basin, California, United Staets - ANME aggregate JGI... | ecosystem: Environmental > Aquatic > Marine > Cold seeps >...
AAGTCTGAACTTATCTATCATGAATACACTGTTTTTATCGGGTTTTTCCATTTCCTCAGCCAGTTCGGGCAGTATTTTCAGTAATTCGATCTGAAATGCAGTTGGAATATTGATCAGACTTTTCTTCCCTTTTTTTCTGATCACGCTCCGGATTATTTCCCTGAACGGATAGTAAGGTATTGACCTGGTTGTTGGGGACAAAACGCTTTCAAGGTAAACCACATCCTCATAATCGGGATCACTGGCAATTTCATGAACCAGTCTTGATTTACCCACTCCAATTTCTCCGCTTACGTTTACTGCCCTTATGTTGTCTTTAGCCTGAAGGGTGACAACACTCTTAATCTGGGCTACAAAGTCGTCTCGACCGATCAATTCTCTGGTGGGAGTGATTATTCGTCGGTGCTCTTTACTGAGTGCGCCGATTCTGTCTCTGCCGTTTCTTTTTGCGCTGTATAGACGATTGTCGGCAGTGTTGAACATTGTAAGCCAATCCTTCCCGTCAGACGGATAGGAAGCAATGCCAATACTGTACGTGAGTCTGATTTTTGCGAATTCTCTGGAGCGGCACTGCTCCAGAAAGCGGGAGGATATTCTTTCTGCATGCTTGTATTCCGTGTCTGGAAGTATGCAGATGAACTCGTCTCCGCCATAGCGGAATACAGTATCGTCTTTTCTCAGCATTTCTTTCAGAAAAGCAGCAACGGCCTTGAGAACTGTGTCCCCAGTGGAATGACCATAGGTGTCATTGATATTCTTGAAGTGATCCAGGTCAATAATAACAAGAGACATTGGAGTCTTGTCACGGTTTGCTTTCTGGATGTACTGAAAGAGTTTTTTTGTCAGGTAGCGACGATTATACAAACCGGTGAGATCATCAAAATACTCAATGCCGAGTTCACTTGTTCCTGATTGCATATTGCTCCCCGGAAAAAGTCCTGAAGATAATTATACTGCAATCCCGCCTAGAGGAAAACCTGTCAGATCAAAAGACATGTCATGAATAAATGAGAGTATTGTAAAGCAATTAGAATTTCAGTGTTGTATGAGAGATGAAGCAGGATGGCAAAGATTTGGGATATCGCAACTTCTCGGCAGGAATACTTGATGAGCGATTTTAAATAGATGTGATGCAGGTGAAGTATGCGTCAGGTGTTGCAGAAACAAAGTTTTTCTTCACGGAAGAGTCTTATGCATGTATCAACAACATCCTCATCGTACAGAATGCCCCGGTTTTTCATTATTTCCTCAAGAGCTTTATCCTTGCCGCGTGAGCTTCTGTACGGGCGGTGTGAGCACATTGCTTCCAGCACATCGACAACAGAAAGAATTCTTGCTTCAATACAGATTTCATCTCCCTTGAGACCCTTGGGGTAGCCTGAACCGTCCATCCTCTCCTGATGCTGCAAGACGATTTTTCCCACGGGCCACGGGAAAGTGATGGATTTAAGGATTTCCAGACCTGCCTGGGGATGAGTTTTAATCAATTGGTACTCTATATCTGTGAGAAGTGCGGGTTTACTGAGAATCTCCGCTGGAATTTTTATCTTGCCGATATCGTGCAGAAGACTTGCCACACGAAGTCCTTCAATCATTTCTTCGGGAAGGTGCATCTCTTCTCCGACTATGCACGCGAACCTTGCTACTTCTCGCTGGTGTTCCGCAGTGTACGGGTCTCTTGTGGCAACCGCAGAAGAAAGCGCGTCAACCGTTCCCTCAAGAGTTTTATTCAATTCGTCAAGGCTGTTCCTGATGTTTTCTTCCGCTCGTTTTCTGTTGGTGATATCCCAGAAAACTACCTGAGACGCGGGTTCTCCCTGATATGTTATCGGTATCGCTGTTACTTCAACATCAATCGATTTCCCGTCCAGTCGCAGAAACTTCTCCTCGATTGGTTCAGCAAATATACCATTCTTTTGACACTGCATAACACGGTCAAGCACAATTTTCCTGTAGGCAGGGTGAACAAAGTCAAATATCTTTTTCCCCAGAGCGTCTTCAGGGCGTTTAGCGGCCACAAGATCAAGACTTGCCTTGTTGGCATAGACGATTATCCCGTTAACATGAACAACAATCGCTGCAGGATTGTGGTCAAGCAGGCGACGGTATTGCTGCTGTGATTCCCGAAGCGCTCTCTGAATTGATTTGCGTTCTGTGATATCTTCCAGAATGCCATCCAGGTACTGAATACTGCCTTCTTCATCAAGAGTGGGTTTGGATGTCAGGGAACCCCAGAATACTGAACCGTCTTTCCGTTTGAACTGGACCTCGTAACCTGGAAGCGAGCCTTTGCTTCTGAGATTGTTGATGTACCGTCTGCGATCCTCGGTATTCAGGTAACAAGAAGATACCTTTGCTTTAAGCATTGCCTCAGGGGTCTCGAAGTTGAACATTCTTGCAAGCGTCGTGTTGACGGAGAGGAATGTTCCATCCTGTCCGGGAGTTGAGCGGAACACCCCAACTGGCAGGTTTGAAAGAAGAGAACGGTAACGCTCCTCAGAGGCTTTCAACGCTCTCTGAGATCTCTTTTCTTCGGTGACATTTCTACCGAAACTCAGCGTTCCGGTAATTTCTCCGTCTGTATAAACCGGAAATGTCTGAACTCGGAGTTCGACTGTGTTTTTGCTTGATGAGAGTATTCTGACTTCATATTCGTTGGTATTGCCGTTCAGTGTATCAATGAAAATTTCTTTTACCCTGTCAAGATCATCCGGGTGAACAGCAGGTGAGAAATCCTTGCCAGCCCAGTCGGAACTTGTTTTAGCGGAAAGTTCTTCGGCGTACTTGTTGAAGAAAACGAAATTACCTTTCCTGTCCAGTTGCCAGATCATTTCTCTTGCGTTTTCGACAACAGTTCTGTACTTCAGCTCTGATTCCTTGATGCTTTCTTCTGCCTTCTTTCTTTCTGTTATATCCTGAATAAGTGAAAGAATGTTGATTACTGATCCGTCCGGCTTTCTTGTGCATCTGCTAGCTATACTTACATGAATAATACTGCCGTTCATATGGAACAGACGTTTTTCAAGTTTGTAGTCGTCAATCTCACCGGAGATCACCCTGTGAAGAGCATTAACATTAGTCTCAAGATCATCCGGGTGGGTCAGCTCTGCCCATTTTGTTTTCAGCAGTTCATCCTTGGAGTAGCCAAGCATATTGCAGAGATAGTTGTTGACTGCAAGAATATCCATCTTAATTGATGTAATTGCCATGCCGATAAGTCCAAGCTCAAAATAGCTGTTGAACTGCTCGTCATTCACGGGTCATTCCTTCCTTTTCCAGATCGCTTCTGTCCTGTTCAAGCAACACGGTTGAACTTGGCAGCTTTGCACACAACAACTTATACACCTAAAGCTAACCGTATCAGGTAGAGTCCGCAAGCCCTTGCCGTGCCGGAAATATCTGAGCTTCGGGTCATGCCGGAATTCAGTCTCCCTTCCTGCCCAGAGCGGAAGACCTGCATTGGCAATATGCAGGTATAAGGTGGAAGGCTGTTTCCGGATTGTCCTCAGGCATGATGTTATCATTGCAATCAGTGTTATGTTATTTCGAATTGTTACTGTCTGGAATATTTAGAATGAGTACATCACAAAGAGCGGGAAATGAGATGCGCAGAGAAACCGGATTTGTGACCATAAGGGCATACGCCGAGTTGAATGACTTTCTGCGAAAGGAATGGTGGCAACGGGAGTTTTCCTGTTCTCTCACAGGAGGCAACAATCTTAAGCATATCATTGAGTCTGCCGGTATTCCCCATACAGAGATTGAACTGATTCTGCTTAACGGATTGTCTGTGGGGTTTGATTCCACAGTAGAGACAGGGGACAGGATCAGTATATATCCTGTATTTGAAAGCGTTGATATTTCTTCTGTAATTGCTCTGCGACCTGAACCTCTCCGGAAAACCGCTTTCGTTCTGGATGTGCATCTTGGAAAACTGACTAAGATCCTGCGCCTGCTGGGGTTTGATACGGAATTTCCCGGAGATGTTCCCGATGAGGAGCTTGCAAGGATATCAGCGGAGGAGGGGAGGATACTTCTAACCAGAGACAGGATGCTGTTGAAGAGGAATGAGGTAACGCACGGATGTTTTCTGCACAGCCAGAATCCTGAGGAACAAGCCGGTGAAATACTTGACAGGCTTGATCTGAGAAAATGTGTGAAACCTTTCAGCAGATGTCTCAACTGTGGCGGGTGTCTGGAACCTGTGGACAAGGGGGTTGTACTGCACAGGCTTGAGCCGCTGACCAGAAAGTACTACAAAGAATTCAGCATGTGCTCAATATGCAGCAGAATCTACTGGAAAGGGAGCCATTACGATGCCTTTATCAAGCTTCTGGAACGCCTTTTATGAAGTTGTTTAGGCAGATGATTAAATGATCCTTGATGACCTTGCTGTTTTTGCTGTGGGCCGCAGGCATATTCAGGTGACATCTCCCGGCATGAGCGTGACCGATAATACAGCATAGGCATAAAGGAAGCTGCACAGCTGCTCCAACCTTCGCGGATTATTGTCAGTCACACCCCTGGCTATTTCTGAATCCATTCAGGCAAATGAAACGCTGCCGGAAAACTCATTGACAGTTGCAAGTGGTACAGTTACTGTATCAGTCATGGCGCGATACATAATCGTACTCAAACTGATTCAGTTCACACGGGACAGTTTGGATGCAGATGAGTATTTATTGTTAGATGAACCAGGGTTTAGGGTAGAATCAGGTCATTTCCGGAGGAGGGTTATTGTGAAGGTCTCGAAAGTACTGATACTGTTGGTTGCGCTGACACTGTTTGCTGCTGGCGGCTGTATTGGAAGTGATAGTATTGACGACGCCGGGGAAAATACCTCTGGCACGGATGCTGAACAGCAGGACGTGGATGTCGAAATCTCAGCATCTACTGAAACATCTTCATCTTCTGAAGAAGATTCAGAGTATGATCCGCTTCCAACCGATATAAACTACGATAACCTGGACGCAGGTATCCCCGAGGGTTTCCCGGATGTGATTCCAGTTTACGATCCTGCAACAGTTCTTGGAGGTATTGGGCAGGATGCAGGCGGAACAATGATCTACAATCTTGTTCTCGGCACCGACGACCAGATTTCAGATGTGGCTGATGTTATTGTCGGCAGCGTTGAGAACATAGATATGAGCATTGCCGTTGAAGGCTCAACATTGCTTATGGGATATATGGGTGACTGGGATTACACAATCACCATTGATAATGGTGAAGCTGACGGATTCACAACAGTGATTACTTACTCCATTGTTGAAAGACAATAAACAACAGCAAAGTAATTTCTGGAATGATACGGCAAAAGCTGGCTGGTATGATAGAAAATACCAGCTACGCTTGCAAACGGTCATCAACACTGTTCATTGATACCGAGCCAGACTTGCTTCTTTGGAATTGTGCAGTTAAGAACTGTGACCTGCTTTTTCCCCTCTCGCTACTTCAACAGTACCATTCGTCTGCTTCCGGAAGTACCACTTCCTGCTCTCAGATGAGAGAAATAAACACCGGAACAGACAGGTTGGCCGTTTTCATCCGTTCCGTCCCATGAAACGCTGTGCTCTCCGTCAGGAAGCACTGAATTGACAAGGGTTTTCACTATACGTCCGCTGATCTCGTAAATCATCAGCTCCGTATTACCCATGGACTCATTTGTTGTGAAGGAGATTGCGGTCATCGAATTGAAAGGGTTGGGAGAGTTCTGATGCAATTGATTAGCGGGAGGTGTATTCCCGTTTGCTTCTTCTTCAACACAGGATTGTTCTTCTTTCTTCAGTAAAAAAACATCTCCTGTCATAATTGTGATTGAATGAGTTCCCGGTTGCAGAATCAGTGTTTCAAAATTACCATTATCATCTATGGGAATTAAGTTAGTCCACTCGTATTCAACATCAATATAGAAAGAATAGATCGTAGAATCAGATTCTGTCCAGACAAATTGAATATCATTCTCGGTTTCCAGGTCAAAGTAAGTGTATCCGTAATCTCCGTTAGCCTCATCGTGAAAACCATTTTCACCGATGAACACGGCTCTGTGTGAATCAATGTTTTCCGCTAATAACGCATAGCTGTAATAATTCTTCCGAATGTGATTAAACTCGCTTGACGGTTCTCCACAAAGCGAACCGTCTCCGATCAAGCCCATTGAATTGAATACTGAACCGGGATTTCCTCCAAAGCCATGCCACTCCATTAAATTGTTCCAGAACAGTTTATCCAGACCGCTAGCGAAGTTCCACAAATAGCGTTTAACCAGACTTTCAGCTTGTTCGGATTTTGTCTGGAATGCCTGGTCGTCCGGTTGGTAACACCAGGTACCATGTTCACAGCTCCAGATATCTACGCTTTCATAACCATTATTATCTAAAATATCGCGATATTCAGGAATGGCCTGCATCCTATAGTTTTCTGCATTACCCCAGTGATGTATATCGATCACATCAAAAGGTATTTCCATAATGGCAAGTTCCTGAATTGACAATTGTAAATATGGTTCAACCTGAAATCCGGCCGTTGGTGCAACAAGACATATTTTCGCTTCCGGATCAATGGAATGAATTGCTGATTCCGACAGAGCAACGATCTCTGCGTAGTCTTCCGGTAACAAACCGGCTTCCTGTAAAGCGGCTATTTCATTTCCAATCTGCCAGTATTTCACATTTACGTATTCGTTCAAGTCATTATTGCCATCACCGTTATAGCGATCAACAACAGCTATCAAGAAATTCTGCCAGTTATCAGGGTAGTCTAACGGATTCCTGAATCCGCCCTGTCCCATTCCAACATGAAAACAACCAAGCCAGTTAACATTGGCAGGACTATCGTAGATATTTGTAATCACACTATCGGGATTACTGAAAATATCCCAGACATAATTTCCATTCAGTTCTGGTTCTATTACTTCCCAGACAAGTTGCGTGTTTGAACGGGTCCAGTGCGCTCCCAGGTTTTCGAAATGCCCGTCAACCCAATTCCAGTAGTCTGAGTCGTCAAATTCCATTTGCCCCATAAACCAGTTGTATTCCAAGGCATAAGCTCCAAAAATCCCGAATCGAGAATCTTCATATTCCTGTGCAGAAACCGTTGCAGGCAGGATTGCTCCGGCAAAGAAGAATGTCCCTGTAATCAGAACCGTTGCTTTTTGTTTCCTTTTAGACATGATTTTCTCCTTTGCTGTTACTTCAAAAGTACCATTCGCCTGCTTTCGGAAGTACCATTTCCTGCTCTCAGATGAGAGAAATAAACACCGGAACAGACAGGTTGGCCGTTTTCGTCTGTTCCGTCCCATGAAATGCTGTGCTCTCCCGCGGGAAGCTCTGAGTTTACAAGGGTTTTCACTATACGCCCGCTGATGTTGTAAATCACAAGCTCCGTGTTGCCCATGCAATCACCTGTTGTGAAGGAGATCGTGGTATTAGAGCTGAAGGGATTGGGATAATTCCGTAATAATTGAACTCCAGAGATCATATTCTCATTTTCGAAATTTTCCATGCCTGTTGCATCTCCGATATCGAATACATCAAGTTCACCGCGTTCAAAATACCCCACATACATCTTCTCTCCTGTGAAATCAAAACCGAAACCGGATTGCACAACACTGATCGGTGAGAAATCCCATTGACGTTCGATAGATGAAAATGTGCTGTCATATTCATAGATGCTTTCAATGAATCCCTGTGAACCTGTATTTGAATCTGAAACATAAAACCTGGTTCTTTCAGGATTCGCAGCCACCACCTTTTTGCCGGAGGAAATCTGTCCGGTTACCGAACCTGTCTCTGGATCTACAATGTATGGTCCAACAAAAAGCCGATTGCCTTCATCGTCACTGAATAGAAGATTAAGCGGTGGATTTGTGATGCTGAATCCTGTCGAATATGAGAGCAGGGCTAAAGTATTGCCGTCATAGATGTTCAATCTTTCGCTATCTTTTATGAATACAAATACACGGCTCATACTGTGGTTGACAGCGACATGGAGTTGCGCCGGCCCCCCCCCTAAAGGATTCGGTGTAAATCCTTCAATGCTGATTGTAGCAGGGCTGCCGGTTCCATTTGTATTTACCATAGTCAGTGTTCCAAGTTCCGGTATGGTTACATATAACTTATTTAGAACAGTATCAATCGCCATGGAGGATAGAGCATCGGTTCGTGCCCGTTGAACCCCGAGTGGAATTGTGTCTATAAGTGCATCTGTTGAAATATCATATATGTAGATTTTTGCTTCATAATGGCTCAACGCATAAAGTCTTTCCTGCATGGAATCCAGAAGGATTTTTGTGGGCCAGTTCCCGGGAATCAGCGTGTTGACAAGCGTGCCTGTTTCCGGATTGATCCTGTAAATAGTACTCCCGCCCAGGCGATTCCTAAGGTACAAACTTCCGTCATCAGGGTGAATGATGACATCCTCAATTGTCGTGGCGGCATCGATAGTGGCAATTGTGGTGAAATCAGAGAGACGAACAAACCTGATAGTTCCCCTGCCAGTCGATGAAAACAAAAGATTACCGGAGCTTTCGTCAATATTGAAACACACGCATTCAAGGTCTGTCCACAGCTCTGTCTCCAAATCGCCCGTAATGGCATCTCTAACTTCAATGATGCCATAAGAACCATCAGCCTCCGGAAGATACCCTGCATAGTAGGGATATCCAGTCATCAGGAAGAGTGTATTGTCATATGTACAAATTTTATTGCCGATCTCATCCAGAGTGATTAGAAATCCGCTACCTGTTGTCTCATCAATTATTGAGAGTGTTTTTAGTGTGTCCGGACCTACTCCTGTTACATAAATTTTCCCATAGTTAGCGTGAATCCGGGTGGGCAGTCCGTCAAATCCTGCGGGCATCGAATAGTGTTGAATCATTTGGAGAGTTGTCGTGTTGTAAACCGTCACACCTCCTTGCGGACCGATTACGGCATTTATTACATATAATCTTCCCTGGTCTGCATCTACATACATATGAAAAGGCGCAACCACATCGAGTATTGTGCCGACCAATTGAAGTGTGTCGTCATAGACCTGGATATCAGGCGAATTCGTAACAAAGACTCTGCCGGTTCCTTCATCAACTACTGCGCATTCTCCTCCAACAGGTGAAGAGATAGTGCCGCTGACAGGATCAATTCTATACACCTGCTCAGTTTCTATGACGAACATATAAAGAATTCCGTTAGAAGAGTTTACGAACAGGTGTTTTGACAGATAACCTTCAAGCTGGCAATCAATAGTGTCGATCATTTCCTTGGAATCAATGTCGATGACGCCGATGTTTGCAGAGATAGTTCCTGTGAAATATGCCCGCCTCTGATTCTCGTCGATGACAATGTTTCCCAGCTTAACGATGTCCGGAAAACTTGAGCCCGTTACTAATGAGTGGATGTTGATGGTTGTGTCTGGAATTGTTTGTGCATTGGCCTGCGTAAGTAAACCACTGACGATGAACAATACCAATATGAATGATGTAATTTTCGTAAACATTTTACTCCTTCTTGTTACTTCAAAAGTACCATTCGCCTGCTTTCGGAAGTACCATTTCCTGCTCTCAGATGAGAGAAATAAACACCGGAACAGACAGGTTGGCCGTTTTCGTCTGTTCCGTCCCATGAAATGCTGTGCTCTCCCGCGGGAAGCTCTGAGTTTACAAGGGTTTTCACTATACGCCCGCTGATGTTGTAAATCACAAGCTCCGTGTTGCCCATGCAATCACCTGTTGTGAAGGAGATCGTGGT
>Ga0255383_1219_pt1 | contig 9733 bp, 7 predicted proteins | sample ANMaggSSYBR01C12_FD_182100 | JGI IMG/M metagenome (GOLD analysis project Ga0255383, IMG submission 182100) | Sediment cell enrichment communities from methane seep in Santa Monica Basin, California, United Staets - ANME aggregate JGI... | ecosystem: Environmental > Aquatic > Marine > Cold seeps >...
TTCCATGTGTGAAAGATAGTTCAGGACAGTTTCAAGGCCCATTGATATCCGCTGTGATTTGAAGTAATCGACTATTTTTTTAGCAGAGAGAACATTCCCGATATTATCGAATACAAAAGCACAGATTCTTTTTAGTAGCTGTACATTCCTTACGCTGTACCTCTGAACAATGTCTCTCAACAAAATAGAATCGAATACTGATTGAATGTATCTTACGAAAACATCCGGATCGCGCTTGAATTGATGCAGCCCCGGTAATCCTCCAAACCGCAGGTATTCCTGAAAATCAGGCTCATTGCCGCTGAACTCTATCCACTCCGGCAAACTGAGAGTGTTTATTTCAATCTCTATACACCGTCCGGTAAGCAGGCTGGCAAGCTCTCCTGAAAGCAGCCCGGCGTTGGAACCGCTTACAACAACATCCAGTTCAGGCTTCTTTATCAATGAGATCACTGCCTTTTCCCAGTGCTTGATTTCCTGCACTTCATCAATAAGAATAAGCACTGATTTCACAGCCACTGGAATCAGTTCTTCCACCTCCTTCATCAAGTGGTGATAATCTCTGATATGATCAAATGAATAATCTTCTTTATCTATGAAACAGACAAAATCATAAAGATCACTTCTCTCTGCAAGCAAATGCATAATGCTGGTCTTACCTGAACGTCTCATTCCGGAAATGACTTTCACAAGCGGTTTCTTTAGAAATGGTTCCAGCTTATCTAAGCATTTCCTTCTATCGTACAAGTTGTTTCCGCAATTCATGGTGCATCCTTTCGGTATATCGAAAGATTGCACATTAGCATAGGTCTGTCAATACAGAGAAGGGTTTCCATTGTCATTTTTCAATCATCAAAGCAGAATTGTTCCACTTATCCTGCTGTCTGAACATTAGACACAGGTGCTAACATTGGCAATGTTGGTTTTGCCGTGTAATCAACATTAGTAATATCGGCTCGTTTTCCTCATATGATTCAAGTGGCAATAACTTCAGGAACAACCTGGAGGTTTATGTTCCACGAAAAAGAGCAGATTCAATTCTTCCAAGCTAATCAGGTGTTCAGGAACAGTCCTTTCTCAACCGCTTTGTTAATAAGGTGTTCTGCAAGTTCCCAGAGTTGCGGGGAAACATCCTTGATGAAAAGCTTCTTTTCTATTACTCTTGAACGGGTCATTTTACCGGGATTGCCTGTGCCGGTTACATTGTGGTTGATCAGGGGTTGCAGGGCATCGAGAACCGCTGCGGATCTGGCTTCATTTGTCAGTTTTTCTTCAAATTCCTTCCACAGGGCCAGGTACTCCTGTTTTTGCGGTTCGGGAAGAAGACCGAAAAGCCTTTCTGCGGCAATTGCTTCTTTGTGTATAGCCTGTTTCCTCTTCTCTTCATCGTAGAGGTAGGTATCTCCTGTATCTATTTCTACAACATCATGGATAAGAAGCATCTTTACCACTTTGTTGATGTCTGTGTCCTCGGGCAGGTAATGCTTCATCATGAGTGCCATCACTGCCGTGTGCCAGGAGTGTTCTGCGCTGTTTTCCTGTCTGTTCGGGTCAAGGGTGCGGTTCTGCCGGGTCACCGTTTTCAGCTTCTCAAGTTCTTCTGTGAACTTAAGGATTTTTTCCATGTTTGCGTTCATTGTTTTCCCTGTCCTGTTCTTATTTATACCTTGAGGTTTTTTTCCTCTTCCACTGCGTTGTACAGTTCTTTATTGCATTTGCTGCAGGTGTCGGTATACCAGCTGAAACGGTTACCGCAGTCCGGGCAGGACCACCTTGCTTTTTCAGCAATGAGCCAGGGTTCAAGGCCCTTCTTTTTAATGTTCTCCAGATTTGAGAATACCGCGGAGTGATGTGGGGCTTTGTCATTGCGGAATTCTGTGATTTTTTCACAGGGGTACTCATCGCACTGGTAGCAGAACTCAAGCTGTTTCTCTCTGGCACAGATCCGCATTGCACAACTGGTGCAGAATATTGCAGTAAGTTCTGTTTTGCAGCCGGAGCACTTGAGGTCACTAATTTCAGCTTCCCAGTCTTTGGCCATCTGTTCAATTGCATCGGTGTTGTTTGTTTCATTGGCCAGTCCAATCGGACAGGCACCGCAGTTAAGGCCACAGTAAGAATCGTACCTTGCTTTCATTTCTCTGCCCTCTTTCTCTGGGATGTGTATGTTTTTCTTGCTGTATGCATTTTTCATACCGGTCTTCACTTTGATCGTCAACAGCTTCTCTACTTGACATTGATCTACGTATACATGTGTTTACCTTTGTTCGGAGATTCTATTTCTTTAGAGAGGAGAGAAAAATGGAGAATTCGTGCATGAAGCATGGAGCTTTCGGGTGGTTCGAACTGATGACAACCGTTGTGGAAGCAGCCAAAACATTCTACAAAGGTCTGTTCGGGTGGGAATACGAGACTGTTCCCATTCAAGACGGCGAGTACACAATGGTGAAGGTGGATGGTATTGCTGTTGCCGGTATCATGGGAATGGTGGAAGAGTGCAAAGGTATGCCTCCTTCATGGGATATCTATGTGACTGTGGACGATGTGGATGCAACGGTTAAGAGCGTTACTGATCTTGGCGGCAAGGTGCTTCGCCCTGCTTTTGACATTCCCGATGTTGGTCGCTTCTGCGTACTGCAGGATCCGCAGGGGGCCGTTATAATGGCTATGACCTACCTGAAGAAGTAAGAACCTTACTGTATGTAACCGGCTGTTCACTTTCGGCAGCCGGTTACTTCTTCACTGTTTTTTGCTGTTTCTTTGCTGTTTTTTATGCTGATCTGCGGTGCTAAGACCAATGAATAGTTTAGCCTTTACTTCTTATTAAACAAACGAATCTATAAAGGCTATACAGCGAGAAGAATTCTGTTTTACCTCAAAAAGATCACCTTCTGTGCAACAGCATTACCCGCGGCATTCAGCATGATAATGTATTCCCCGCATGGAACAGAGGAGTCCGGAACCCAGCTGAGCTGGTTGTTTCCCTGTGAGCGGTGTTCCGACAGCAGTCTTGAAACCTCTCTTCCCTGCAGGTCATAAACTGTCAGTTCAACATGGCATGGTTCGTGAAGGTTGAAGGACAAGTTAAGACTTCCGTAAAATGGGTTTGCAACCGGGTTGAAGCTAACCGGTCCTGTTCTTTCTTCATTGTGCTCAACACCTGCAACCTCATCGTTAAATGCATACATGAGCCTTGGTATGGGTCTTGCCATACCGGTTCTGCTGCTTGTTCTTTTTGGTTACGGGTTATCTCTGAATGTAGACAATGTTCCTCTGGCAGTCTGGGATCAGAGCAACACGGTAACTTCAAGAGATCTCATCCGTGATTTCACCAATTCCGAAGCTTTTCAGGCTGCAGGTGTGTGCCACTCTCAAAGAGATACCGAGGAAATTATACAGTCGGGACAGGCGATTGCAGTTCTGGTGATTCCCCCGGACTTCGCAGAGAAAACGGCAAGGCAGGAACCTGCAACAGTACAACTTCTTGTTGATGGCAGCGATTCCAACACCGCGAGACTCTCTATAATGTATGCCGACGGCATAACAAAGAATGCGGCACAGACCGCAGCTATGAGCATCATCACTGCGTACAACCCGGCCATGGACACCACCTGGTCGATCATTCCCGGTCTCATCGCAATAATATTGAATGTGATCGCCGCAATGCTTACCTCTCTGTGTGTGGCCCGTGAGTGGGAAAACGGTACCATGGAGCAGCTTATATCCACCCCTATGCGCAAGGGAGAGTTTCTGATAGGCAAACTTGTCCCCTATTACATTATAGGTGTGATCGATCTAATCATAGCGGTACTCATGGCGCTGTTCCTCTTCGGGGTTCCCCTTAACGGCAGTCTGCCGGCACTCGCGGGTGTGAGTGGAATGTTCATTTTTACAACACTTTCAGTGGGTATTCTTATCAGCACTGCTGCCCAAAGTCAGCTTCTGGCAAGCCAGCTTGCACTGGTAATTACCTTCCTGCCGGGGTTTATTCTCTCCGGTTTCGTGTATGACATAAAGGCAATGCCCGCAGTTGTAATAGCCATCACAAAGCTGATTCCAGCTACATATTTTGTCTCACTGCTTAGAACCATTTTCCTGAAAGGTACATGGGGAATGGCTCCCACAAAAGAACTGCTTTTCCTTACCCTGTTCGCGGCAGTTATTTTGGCCATGACCATGAAGAAACTCAAGCTGAATCTGGACGGCAGATAATGACAAACAGACTTAAATTTATGCTGAAGAAGGAGCTTCTGCAGACTCTCAGAGACCCGAGAATGAGAATAGTTATTCTGATCATGCCTGTATTCCAGACACTGATCTTCGGCTATGCGGTAACAACTGATGTCAAGAAAGTTGATACAGCAGTGGTCGACCTGGCCAATACCACAGAAACAAGAACAATAACAGATCAGTTCATATCTTCAGGAATATTCATTCCCGCATACAAAGCCAGCTATGATGAAGCGTGGTACTCTATGGACCAGGGCGAGATTCAGGCAATGATTCTTTTCAACCGGCAGGGGCAGATGCAATTCGTTACCGATGGTTCCCGGGGGTTATCAGCAGGAGTCACCGCAGGTTATGCAGCGGCAATACTAACCAGAAATCAGCATCCGCCTATAACTGTGGAAGCCAGGGCATGGTACAACCCTCTTCTGGAGAGCCGGAACTTCTATGTGCCCGGCGTGATCGCGATGATGGTGATGGTTGTTACCCTGATACTCAGCAGCATGGCAGTTGTACGGGAGGTTGAAATAGGTACCATGGAGCAGATCATGGTAACGCCAATGAAAAGATGGGAATTCATTGTGGGCAAGCTTCTTCCATTCGGCGCGATTGGAATGGTAAATGTGCTGGTGGTAACAGCGGTGGCGGTGTTCTGGTTCAACATACCCCTTCAGGGCAGCCCCCCCCTTCTCATGCTGGGGTCAGTACTCTATCTTATGAATACCTTGGGAGCGGGTCTTCTCATCTCAACAGTGAGCCGTACACAGCAGCAGGCCATGCTCAGCGCGTTCTTCGTGATCTTTCCGGCGTCTCTTCTCTCAGGCTTCGCGTTTCCCATAGCCAACATGCCCAAAGTCATCAGATTTTTTCACGATCTTCAACCCAATGCGCTACATGATGACCATCCTCCGGGACATCTTCCTGAAGGGTAACGGCCTGGATATTCTCTGGCCCAACTACCTTGCCATGCTCCTCCTCGGAACAGCCCTTCTGACAACGGCAACACTGAGGTTCAAGAAAACAGGGTAGAGGCTGGCAAAACGCGACAAAGCCATCTGGACTCCTGCCGGGTAATAATTGCAATATACAGCAACACAACAAGAACTTCATGCAGATTGCGCAGGAGACATAAGAGAGGAGAGAGCAGCCCGGAAACCTGCCATCTGCTCTTTCGCCATTTCTTTATCTGCTGGTGAATGGATAGATGGTCTGGAAGCGTTACAGCCAGTACTTTAACTTTACATCAATCTACCGCTTGTCTATAATTCAATTGCAAACAATCAGTTGGAAGGATGAAAACAATGAATAAAACATTCCTCATTTATACAGTCTTAGCCAGCAGTCTGCTTTTTACTGCATCTGCAGAATGGATTGTGGAAAATGTAGCCTATACTGGAGCCACTCCAGCAATCAGCCTGGACAGTTCAGGGCTTCCGAGAATTGCTTACGGCAGACCAGGGCAAGGTGCAAAGTATGCAGTGTACAATGGAACTTCCTGGAGCACGGAGCTTATTTACGAGGCATATTATGGAGATTGTGAGTATTTCGATATTGTCACTGATGAATCCGATGTCTCGCATGTTTCATTTGCTTGGAGCGGTTGGATTATTTCTGCCGTTCAGGATCCGGTTTTAGATAGCTGGAATTATATAATGCCTACTGCTGCCTACGGTGAGTGGAACTCTCTTGGATTAAGTAGTGAGAACAATCCTGGAATAAGCTTTTACTCCTATGATCACAAGCTTAAGTATTTGTATAATAATGGTAGTCAGTGGCTTATCGAACTAGTGGATGCAGGTGATGATGCAGGCAACTACAATTCAATTCTCAGGGAAGGTGTGAACAAGGTTTATGTAGCCTACAGCATGAGCCTTCCTACTCCGGGACTAAAGTATGCAAGTCGTGATGAGAGCGGAGTATGGAACACATCTTTTGTGGATACATCAATGATTGCGGAGCCCCTGGGTATTTCCCTTGTCCATAACGGAAACGGTTATCCCTGTATTTCATACACTGCACCGGGTGAGCTGAGATACGCAGAATGGGATGGTTCTTCCTGGAATATTGAAACAGTTGATGCTCTGGATACAGGGGCAAACGAATTTGACACTTCACTTGCACTTACCGGGTGTGGCCACCCGCGTATTGCCCATTGTAACTTGAATGGTGATTCACTTTCATACACATGGAATGATGGAACTGGCTGGCAGACTGAAGGTATTTATCCAGTGGAGAGCGGTGGTGGAGATCTTGACCTTGTCCTTGACTCGCAGGGCAGACCGCATATTGCATTTCACTTAGGCTCTCTACCAAGCCTCATGTATGCATTTAACGATGAGGTTGCAGGTGTTGAGCACAATGAAGAAAGAACAGGACCGGTTAGCTTCAACCCGGTTGCAAACCCATTTTACGGAAGTCTTAACTTGTCCTTCAACCTTCACGAACCATGCCATGTTGAACTGACAGTTTATGACCTGCAGGGAAGAGAGGTTTCAAGACTGCTGTCGGAACACCGCTCACAGGGAAACAACCAGCTCAGCTGGGTTCCGGACTCCTCTGTTCCATGCGGGGAATACATTATCATGCTGAATGCCGCGGGTAATGCTGTTGCACAGAAGGTGATCTTTTTGAGGTAAAACAGAATTCTTCTCGCTGTATAGCCTTTATAGATTCGTTTGTTTAATAAGAAGTAAAGGCTAAACTATTCATTGGTCTTAGCACCGCAGATCAGCATAAAAAACAGCAAAGAAACAGCAAAAAACAGTGAAGAAGTAACCGGCTGCCGAAAGTGAACAGCCGGTTACATACAGTAAGGTTCTTACTTCTTCAGGTAGGTCATAGCCATTATAACGGCCCCCTGCGGATCCTGCAGTACGCAGAAGCGACCAACATCGGGAATGTCAAAAGCAGGGCGAAGCACCTTGCCGCCAAGATCAGTAACGCTCTTAACCGTTGCATCCACATCGTCCACAGTCACATAGATATCCCATGAAGGAGGCATACCTTTGCACTCTTCCACCATTCCCATGATACCGGCAACAGCAATACCATCCACCTTCACCATTGTGTACTCGCCGTCTTGAATGGGAACAGTCTCGTATTCCCACCCGAACAGACCTTTGTAGAATGTTTTGGCTGCTTCCACAACGGTTGTCATCAGTTCGAACCACCCGAAAGCTCCATGCTTCATGCACGAATTCTCCATTTTTCTCTCCTCTCTAAAGAAATAGAATCTCCGAACAAAGGTAAACACATGTATACGTAGATCAATGTCAAGTAGAGAAGCTGTTGACGATCAAAGTGAAGACCGGTATGAAAAATGCATACAGCAAGAAAAACATACACATCCCAGAGAAAGAGGGCAGAGAAATGAAAGCAAGGTACGATTCTTACTGTGGCCTTAACTGCGGTGCCTGTCCGATTGGACTGGCCAATGAAACAAACAACACCGATGCAATTGAACAGATGGCCAAAGACTGGGAAGCTGAAATTAGTGACCTCAAGTGCTCCGGCTGCAAAACAGAACTTACTGCAATATTCTGCACCAGTTGTGCAATGCGGATCTGTGCCAGAGAGAAACAGCTTGAGTTCTGCTACCAGTGCGATGAGTACCCCTGTGAAAAAATCACAGAATTCCGCAATGACAAAGCCCCACATCACTCCGCGGTATTCTCAAATCTGGAGAACATTAAAAAGAAGGGCCTTGAACCCTGGCTCATTGCTGAAAAAGCAAGGTGGTCCTGCCCGGACTGCGGTAACCGTTTCAGCTGGTATACCGACACCTGCAGCAAATGCAATAAAGAACTGTACAACGCAGTGGAAGAGGAAAAAAACCTCAAGGTATAAATAAGAACAGGACAGGGAAAACAATGAACGCAAACATGGAAAAAATCCTTAAGTTCACAGAAGAACTTGAGAAGCTGAAAACGGTGACCCGGCAGAACCGCACCCTTGACCCGAACAGACAGGAAAACAGCGCAGAACACTCCTGGCACACGGCAGTGATGGCACTCATGATGAAGCATTACCTGCCCGAGGACACAGACATCAACAAAGTGGTAAAGATGCTTCTTATCCATGATGTTGTAGAAATAGATACAGGAGATACCTACCTCTACGATGAAGAGAAGAGGAAACAGGCTATACACAAAGAAGCAATTGCCGCAGAAAGGCTTTTCGGTCTTCTTCCCGAACCGCAAAAACAGGAGTACCTGGCCCTGTGGAAGGAATTTGAAGAAAAACTGACAAATGAAGCCAGATCCGCAGCGGTTCTCGATGCCCTGCAACCCCTGATCAACCACAATGTAACCGGCACAGGCAATCCCGGTAAAATGACCCGTTCAAGAGTAATAGAAAAGAAGCTTTTCATCAAGGATGTTTCCCCGCAACTCTGGGAACTTGCAGAACACCTTATTAACAAAGCGGTTGAGAAAGGACTGTTCCTGAACACCTGATTAGCTTGGAAGAATTGAATCTGCTCTTTTTCGTGGAACATAAACCTCCAGGTTGTTCCTGAAGTTATTGCCACTTGAATCATATGAGGAAAACGAGCCGATATTACTAATGTTGATTACACGGCAAAACCAACATTGCCAATGTTAGCACCTGTGTCTAATGTTCAGACAGCAGGATAAGTGGAACAATTCTGCTTTGATGATTGAAAAATGACAATGGAAACCCTTCTCTGTATTGACAGACCTATGCTAATGTGCAATCTTTCGATATACCGAAAGGATGCACCATGAATTGCGGAAACAACTTGTACGATAGAAGGAAATGCTTAGATAAGCTGGAACCATTTCTAAAGAAACCGCTTGTGAAAGTCATTTCCGGAATGAGACGTTCAGGTAAGACCAGCATTATGCATTTGCTTGCAGAGAGAAGTGATCTTTATGATTTTGTCTGTTTCATAGATAAAGAAGATTATTCATTTGATCATATCAGAGATTATCACCACTTGATGAAGGAGGTGGAAGAACTGATTCCAGTGGCTGTGAAATCAGTGCTTATTCTTATTGATGAAGTGCAGGAAATCAAGCACTGGGAAAAGGCAGTGATCTCATTGATAAAGAAGCCTGAACTGGATGTTGTTGTAAGCGGTTCCAACGCCGGGCTGCTTTCAGGAGAGCTTGCCAGCCTGCTTACCGGACGGTGTATAGAGATTGAAATAAACACTCTCAGTTTGCCGGAGTGGATAGAGTTCAGCGGCAATGAGCCTGATTTTCAGGAATACCTGCGGTTTGGAGGATTACCGGGGCTGCATCAATTCAAGCGCGATCCGGATGTTTTCGTAAGATACATTCAATCAGTATTCGATTCTATTTTGTTGAGAGACATTGTTCAGAGGTACAGCGTAAGGAATGTACAGCTACTAAAAAGAATCTGTGCTTTTGTATTCGATAATATCGGGAATGTTCTCTCTGCTAAAAAAATAGTCGATTACTTCAAATCACAGCGGATATCAATGGGCCTTGAAACTGTCCTGAACTATCTTTCACACATGGAA
>Ga0255383_1231_pt1 | contig 9462 bp, 8 predicted proteins | sample ANMaggSSYBR01C12_FD_182100 | JGI IMG/M metagenome (GOLD analysis project Ga0255383, IMG submission 182100) | Sediment cell enrichment communities from methane seep in Santa Monica Basin, California, United Staets - ANME aggregate JGI... | ecosystem: Environmental > Aquatic > Marine > Cold seeps >...
AGAGGACACCGGGGAGAAGTAGCTCTTTTCAGAAGCAGTGTGGCTTTTGCCGCTCTTCTTGGAGATACGGAAGTTAACCCCCATCACTTGAATTCTGTTGCTCCACTTGCACTGGGACACCGATCCTGCGGTGCTTCGGGAAACCATCCCGACCCGGATAATATCGCGAAATCGATAAACTACGCTGTTGATCTGGCCAGACGGGAACTTACAGACAACATCATTTCCCAGGTATTCACTTCAATAAGAAACACGAAATCCAGTACGGGAAGAGATGAAACCCTTTCCTCCGGGAAAAAGAGCGGAATACTTGGGGGCCTTTCTGAAGCCATGAGGAACAGGTTTTTCCGGGAGGTGAAGAAATTCTCCTCGGATCTGGGTGCTTCGGGAACCGGCAGAGCAAAGGAATCCTCACGAATGGTTATTGACCCGGTTAACGGCCGTCCGGTTAGATCGGTTTCTACTTCTAATGCAAGGGAGATCAACCCTCTCCTGTCAGTAAAGGCTGCTGCTATGGCCGGAGAAAAGCTTCCTTTTACACCCCTGAAAAAAGAATACTGGAGAAAATGGGAAAAATCATCCAGACCAAGAGTGGTGTGCATGCTCGCAGTCGATGGAAGCAGATCATCACAGGAGTACCTTCGGGATATGGGCACCATGCTGGACGGTCTTTTCAACCGTGTGTTCGATCAGTCCTCACGGGTAGGTCTTTCTGTGATAAAAAACGGGCGTTCTGTAGTTTTGTTTCCGCCGGTAAGGAACAGACTCCGGGTGTTCCATTACAAGAATGAGATCAGATATTTTGTTAATCAGTCCGGGTTTTCTAACAATCTGTCCTGAACGAAGAACTGATTTTAGATCGACGCCTCCCGTGAGAGCGCTGGAATCGACACCCAGGGGAACTCTTACCGAGTTGATGCAGCACTCAGTTTCCCGAAGCAGTTCACTTTTCCCGGTCCCGGAAGAACCTTTGAGAAGTACTCCGCCAGTGCGTCTGTCTACAACCAGCAGAGCCGCGGCCAGGGCAGCTTGAGTCTGATGAAGTGGGATCAACTGTTCTGCCGCAGTGCTTCACGCCAGTTCCAGGGTTTTCCTGCGGATTTGCTCTTGCCGTGTGTTGAATAGCTGCTATGCAGTGTTTTCAGTATCTCATCTTTATCAGGAGCGCTTTTAAGACCACCCTCGCGAGTCCGGTGACTTACACAAAGCGGGGCCACCTTTTTCAGGCAATTGAATGTTACTGTATTTTCTCTGTTGAAGGCCGCAAGAGCTCTTGCAGCACGGAGTGTGACAATATCTGCTCTCTGTCCGTCAAGTCCCATCTCGGCCATAGCAGAGGCAACTGTGCCAAGCATTCCGATTGGAAGATCAACATCTGACAGCTTACTCCTGGCCTTGTTTATACTCTTTTGAAGTTTTTCATCCTGCTTTGTGAATACTTTGTTGAACTCAACAGGACTCTCGGCGAAAGCCAGTACCCTTTTTACTATTTCTATCCGTTTTTCAGGGTCATCAATAGTTTCAATCGGTACACTCATGGCGAAACGGTCAAGAATCTGAGGTCTCAATCTGCCTTCCTCGGGATTCATGGTGCCCAGCAGAATAAATTTCGCGGGATGGGTTATGGATACATTGTCCTTCTCCACCGAGTTAATTCCTGACGCGGCGCAGTCAAGAATGTTGTCAGCAATGTTGTCCGGCAGGAGATTCACCTCATCAATGTAAAGTACCTGATTATTGGCGAGGGCAAGCAATCCAGGTTCGAACTCCACCCTGCCCTCCCGTAAAAGGGCATCCATCTTCAGTGTTCCAAGCAGCCTGTTCTCATCTGCCCCCAGGGGAACATTTACAAGGGCGGGTTTCAACACAACAGTATCACTCTGCTTTTCACTGCACCCGGGGCAGAGGAGGACTCCGCCGGGCAGGCAGTGGTAACTGCAATCGCAAACCTCAACAGCAGGAAGAATCTCAGGCATTGCCCGTACAAGGGTTGATTTACCGGTGCCTTTCTGACCGGTGAGCAGAACACCGCCCATTCCCGGATCAATCGCTGAAAGAATCAGTGCAAGTTTGGCTTCATCCTGGCCGACAACAGCGGAAAACGGAAATGTTATTTTCATGAAATCTCCTGTTTTAAAATGACACCGATCAATCGGTCTTCAAATCGGACTTATGAATTCGCTCTTGAGTCCTGAATCTGCTGCAGCTTTCAACTGTCTTTTGTCTGAGGTAATAAACAAATCCGCTCTCCACTCCAGGGCACAGGCTACATAGAGTACGTCCATGCTCCGCAACGTGTTGTTCTCCAGGAGTCTGATTGATTGTGCAACAACTGAAGGTGTGATCTGAAGAACAGAAGCATCATGCACATCAGCGAGCAGTTGTTTTCGTGCTTTTCTGTAAGCTTCTTCAGTTAAGAAGCCTTCTCGAACTCTTCTGTTCAAAGCGGAAACAATTTCCGGAACCAGAATAATGCAGAGCCCCAGTTGAGAAGCATTCTGAAGAAAATCGTCAAGCAGATCACTTCCTGGCTCCCGGATGTATCTTTTGGCAAATACAGAAGAATCAACTGCGAGTTTCACAGGTACTCTTCTCTTTCCTCCAGCACTGCCGCGGACAGGTCACTGCCACTGATCTGCAGGTGGATTCCCGGTTTTTTCCATGCAGGCAGCGTCTTGGGTCTGCCCGAATATGGTATTACTTCCGCAACCGGTTTTCCCTGTCTTAGAAGAACAATCGTTTCGCCGTGTTCAACTTCAGTGATGAAGCTTGAAGCGTTTTTTCTGAAGTCAGTGAATGAAACCATTTTCATAATGACCTCCAATCTGTACATAATAATGTGCACCATGGCGGGCAATGTCAAGAAGCTGCTGATCGCAGATGGAATCATCGAATATGATTATCTTTCAGAATTTCCACGAGGAGTTCATCGCTACCGAGTTCCGGTTCCGGACAGTCCCCTCGAAACTCAACGGCAGGTGAAGGATGAGTTATGGTCACAATTGCTTTTATAGTTTGAGGAAGAGTTCGGAAAGGCCCGCATTCCGGTAAACCGAACCAGGATACACCTCGACAATCTCGAAACTCAGTCTGTCCTTCTCCCTCAGATTCAGTGTCAGGGGAAAGCTGACAGTCTGAATTGCGGTCACATCAAACAATTGAGCAACCATCAGCGGTTTGTCATTAAGACATACAAACAGCTTCCTGACTCTTGAGTATTCATCCCGGGTGTCAGTGAATTCAAGACAGCCATTGACCACCCAGAAGCCCTGAACACTCATCCCATCTCTGATAGTGACAGTAACGGACTCGCCGTAACCGTATCCGCCAGAGCCTTCCAGCCAGGATGTTTCATGATTGTAGTCGATGAGATTCGCACACCGGTAATTGTCGTCATGCTGCCCGGAGTATTCAGAAGATGCTTCAATGGATAGAGCCTGAGGAGGGGAAAACATGTCACTGACGCATGTACTCCGAACAAGCGGAATTTCGCACCCGCCTCCATCTCTCCAGAATTCACGTACCTCTGCTCTTGAAACGATGCTTCTTGTATAGTCCCTGTAATTATTAACATAGTCTTCAGTAAACCGGTTCCGCATTGGAGAAACTTCATCCGGCAGGAACCATCCCGCGAGCCAGAAGAGGGATTTTACGGCAGGATCGATAACAGGCTCTCCATTGACTGCGTCACTGATGTTTTCAAGAAGAATGAGATACGCTATCTGCTGTCTTGGATAACGGCAGTACATTTCCATGTTCACGTCGAACCAGTTTTTCCGAAGAATAACCATGGGGAGAAGAAAATCAATCCCGGCGGATTCCATGGTATTCCTGCAGTCTGCAAGATGCTGCTTTAGTTCAACAATGGTGTCCAGGATCAGCTGATTGGAAACCGGTTCATCAGAAACGAAAAACCTGTCAAAGTACCTGTGGGAATCCGGCTCTATCATTCCGCACATGATGTATGCCCACCTTTCAAGATAGGCAGAGATGGTTTCGGCAGATAGTATGTCTCCGGATTCTGTGAAGATCTCCAGTGTCCTGGGGTAGAGCTCTTCCGGCTTCCAGCTTTCAATAAGCGCTTCACGCATACTATGAAAAATATAGCGAATTGTGTTAATGCGGGCGAGGCAACCATATGCAGTGAAGGTGATGTCTTCTTCAGGTTCCCAGTCGGTGTAATGCCAGGTCAGGGTATTGCCTTCAATAGTGGGAGAACCTCCCCAGAACCAGTAGCAGTAGCAGGTATCATTCGCGGAGTAGTACTCCGGTACGGTAAGAGAAATGACCGCGTCTCCAATACTACCTGCCCACGTGGCTCCGGAGAGGGTTATATAGGTGAATGAAGAGATCCATTCGTAGTATTCTTCATAATCCCATCCGGTATTGTACGTGTTCATGAGTCTTATTCTTTCACCGGGATCGAAGTGCATGTTCCAGCAGGCCATGAGTGGCCAGAAAACAAGTCTCATGTCTTTGTTCACAACTCCCTTTCGATAATAGACATCGAACTCTTCTTCGGCTGTGAAAGCCCTGAACTGAAGCCACTCCGGCACAAGGGAATCAGCCGGGATGCTGCTTCCTTCCTCACTCTCCATCATCTCTATTGCAGCATCATAGGTCATTTCGTTTCTTAGATAGCCCATGTCTCCGATTGAGAACCGCAGGCGAGGGTTGTCATCGTATAAGGATTCGAACGGGAAGAAAACGGAAACATCAAGAGGCTGGTCGGTCAGATTTCTGAGATAGAATACGCAGGTGACGTTCATATCGGCAGAATACGGGGATGGAGCGAGGGTATCCGGAACAATGGATACACTCTCCGCTTCCATCGTGATCTGATCCGTTTCCATGGGCATCGCACCTCTTCCATCTGTAAATGCCCACCCAAAGCCGGCATCAGCGAAAGCTGTACCTGCCATGCACATCAATACGATGATTCTGATTCCATGTATTGCCTTCATACATTCCTCCTAGGATTGCCGCAATGAGCAATTCGCGGTAGGAATGCTGGTTACCCAAAGCACCCCCCGCACAGTCCCGGATGTGCAGTTTTCCCGCATCCGGTTCCTCGGTTATACTCGCTTCCGTACAAGAGCAGCAATTTGTGCAAACACTTTACAGAATCTCTTCTGCTTGATTCAAGGACGAGCAATTCCTGCATGCTTTAACCTTGAAGTGTTCCTTATCATAACTCTTTCGCTGACCATCTCGTCTATTCAGCCACTTGAATGTACATCGAAGTGACCAGAAGTAAAAGCGGTCTATCGCCTGTGAGTTGCCAATAATCCCGTAGTAGTTGTAGTGTCCTTGAATCGATGGTTCAAACCTCCTGTACATAATAACTTGCACCATAATGAGCAATGTCAGGAAGCTGCTGATCGCAAATGTAACCATCGAATATGATTTTCTTTCAGAACTTCCATCTCAGGTTAAACTGGCTTCCTGAGATTGAGGTTGGAGCTGATCCTGCTCCAGGAGGAAGGTATATCCTGCAACGAGGTTTATATCAGTTATCAGTAATCCGTGAATTGACCGGGTAGAGCTGCAGATGTATCATCAGTTTGTGTAGAGAAATTAAGGCATAAGGGGAAAGACATTTCCAGAAAACATGCGGAATCTGAATAATGATTTCGCGGTATGGTGACAATTTAAACAGCATTTTTCGTTTAGCACAGGGAGTGAACTATGGGCACTGAACTCGATACGAGATTATCAACGGGCAATCCGTTGATGGCTCAGGATGATCTTGAAGCTTCAGTCGCGTTAATGGCTAAGGTTGGAGCCTGCTGGTCTCCTGCCTTTTCGCCGGATGGTAAACGAATTGCTTTTATCTCCAGCATAAGTGGTTTGCCCCAGGTATGGATTGTGCCTGCTGAAGGTGGCTGGCCCGAACTGGTAACAGCACTTCCGGATCAGATCTATAGTGTATCCTGGTCGCCGGATGGAAATTGGCTGGCTTTCAGCCTTGCACCTGGAGGAGGTATGAACGAGCAGGTTTATCTTGTTCGTCCGGATGGCAGCGAACTGCGACGACTTACCCGGGGTGGTAAAGAGAATAACTGGCTTGGTTCGTGGACATATGATGACTGCAAGTTGTTGATTGCATCGAATCATCGAAGCGCAGATGCAATGGATGCCTGCGTTTTCGATATAGAAAGCGACCAGTTGCGTTTGGTTACAGAAAATCGAGGTGTTGGTTATTTCACAGATGTCAGCCGTGATGGGAAATATGCCCTGCTTTACCGGATGGTGAATAGAAGTGATAACAATCTTTATGTCATCAATCTTGAAGACGGTGAGGAAATACTTCTCACACCGCATGAAGGTCCCGGAAGCTTTGATGGTGGTCGCTTCGCGCCTGACGGAAAAACTGTTTACCTGTCATCAAACAAAGATCGTGATAGGATTGCTTTCTGCAAAATGGCAATTGACGAAAACGGCAAGCCTGGTGCAATAGAGATCCTTGTAGACAGGAGTGATGCGGAGCTGCAAGGGTTTGACATTACAAGAGATGGAAAGACAGCTTCATTGCTTTGGAATGTCGCAGGATTTAACGAAATTGAATTTTTTGATCTCACAACCTCAGAGATTACTCCCGGACCCGATCTCCCAGCAGAAATTGCGGGGACTCCTCTCTTTTCGCAGGATGGGAACCTGCTTGCCATCGTTCTGTCAGGTTCGATTTCTCCTATGGATATACATGTTTACGACAGGAAGCTGGAGCGGTTATGGCAGGTTACGAAGAGTCATCATCCGGGAATCAACCTTTCAAATATGACAAGTCCGGAACTCGTTCATTTTCCTGCCCATGATGGAATCGAGATCAGTGGATGGCTTTATCAACCAACAAACTTCGTAGCTCCCGGTCCGATTGTACTGAGTTTTCACGGCGGTCCCGAGTCACAGGAACAACCAGTGTTCAAGGGTCTTTTCCAGGCTCTGCTGGCACAGGGAATCGCTGTTTTTGCCCCCAATGTGCGAGGTTCGGCAGGTTTTGGCAAGCGTTTTGTGAATCTTGATAACGGGCCACTGCGCTTCGATGCAATACGCGATATTGAGACATGTGTTGATTATGTTGTCTCACTTGGTGTAGCAGATGGCTCGCGCATCGGGATTATGGGGTGTTCCTACGGGGGGTATTTGACGATGGCCGGGCTTACGGAATATCCAGAGCGTTTTGCCGCGGGAGCGAACTGGTTTGGCATCGTTAACTTCGAAACATTTTTTAAGCAGACCGAACCCTGGATGGCGGATATCTCAAGGATTAAATACGGTGATCCTGAAACACAAATCGAGTTACTGCGTGATTTATCCCCCATTCACAAGCTTGATCGAGTTACAGCTGCCACGATTGTTCTTCATGGGGCAAATGATACAAATGTGCCAGTCGTAGAAGCTGAGCAGGTTGTTCAACATCTGAAAAAGTCCGGTGTCAGTGTTAAATATGTGCTTTTTCCTGACGAAGGCCACGGATTCTATAAAGAATCCAATCGGATTCGAGCATCAGTCGAGACGGTACGCTGGTTTTCCGAACATTTGAAAGCCTGATAATTACTGGTGCAGCTGTCATACAGAATCCGCAGAGTAAATGTGTGCCCGGGTGAAGCCTTTCCGCGGATCGTTCAGAAAGAAGATATCTACCTCGTAAGAACAAACCTGAGCCGCTCTTCATGCCCGGAGTGCCTGAGAACAGCCGTGTAAACTCCCGGGGAACCGCCGAAACCAAAGATGCTTTCACCTGAAACAAGTTGCCCGTCGTGCAGTAGTCCCACCAGTCTTCCAGAGAGATCGAAAACTTCAAGACTAATCTGTCCTGGAGTTAAAAGATCTACAATCAGGCCTGCGGAACCTGTGGAAGGATTGACGAGCATTCTCAGAGCATTCGTCCGGGAAACTGAAGCGCAGTAATCGTCTTCAATCGCTCCGAATATCGGGATTGACAGGGCGCTGATGTAGTATTCCATATCCAGCCCCTTGTAGCTCCAGTATACCAGACCCTCAGGGCTCCATGTAAGTCCCAGGGATTCTGAAACGGGAACAGGGCACGGTTCCTGACCGTACTGTGTGTATCCCCCATAGTAGAAGAAAAACTCATGACCGAACCTGGTGGTAAGTACGACAGCTCCGGGAGGATATCCGTAAAGGGTGGCTATTTCGTGTCCCATGAAACCGCTGATCTCACCGTTTACTCCCGGCAGCGCGTAGACATCGTAATCAGATCCGTCCGTTTCAATTGCGTAGAGCTGGTAAGGGCTTGTAGCGGATACCTCGAAAATCTGGTCTGGAGAACCAAATAAGCCCTCGAAATCCATACCGGCACAATCGGTTCCCGCCGGATTTGAAAGCTCACTCCATACTCCTGATCCATCGGAGTGGAGTATAAAAGGTGCCGTGTCGCTGTTGATGTAGTACTCCGCCGGGTACGATGGGGATATTGCCACTCCGAAGCCTTCCGCACCGGCAGGCAGATCCACTTCACCGAGATATCCGCAATCCGACGGGTCTGCAAGAAAGAGTTTTCCGTCGGCATTGCTGCGGATAATCAGAATATTTGAATTCCAGTTGAAGCTAATATCGAGTATCTCCGAAGCGTAAGGCAGCTGCCATGTATCCACCACATAGATCGGAATTTCCGGGAAGTCGGCAGCAGGAACTTCAGTTCCAATTGCTCCCTGAAAGCAGGTAAGAAGAACAAAAAGAAGAGTTATCATTGCTTCTCCTTCATGTAAAACGTAAAACCACCTTTAATTAGCATAAAGACGATTGGAGCAATGGTCAAGAGAGGAATGAACATCATCTCTTTCTGTGCTTCAGTGAGACTCTTCTGTATCTGATTACCCTGAGAGGGAACCAGTGATCGGGCAGGTGGCTGAAGTAAGGGTTTCTTATAAATCTGCCCCCAAGGAGGATCAGGTCAGCTTTCTGCTCGCTGTTTCTTATCAGTCTGCCTGCGGCCTGAATTACCCTGTTTATTCCGGGAATGGCGAAGGCATGCAGGAAACCGTCTCTTCCCGTCTCATTGTATCTTTCCTGAAGAAGTTTCTGCCTCAAGGAGATGGACGGCAGTGAGGGGCCTGCTATGAAACAGCCTCTCAGATCAGGGATGCTCAGGTCTATACCCTCTGCGAAGAGACCTCCGGCTACCGCCAGAATCAGATGATCTCCGCTGTTTATCAGTTCAACGAATTCAGTTCTGTCCTGTTCTGTCATTTCTCTTTTCTGGGCTATCAGTTCCAGTTCTGAGTCTTCCGCCGCAAGGGCGATCTTCTCCATCCAGGAGAATGACGGGAAGAAAGCCATCCAGGTGCCCGGGGTTTTTGCTCTGGCTCCCTGCAGCTTCTCAATTATCAATTTTGTCTGTTCATCCCGGTATCTCCAGCGGGTGTTGATGCCGGTGTCCACCCACACTGTGAGGTTTTCCCCGGGGAAGGGCCAGCCCACTGCTTTCGCGGTAAGTGC
>Ga0255383_1221_pt2 | contig 9455 bp, 7 predicted proteins | sample ANMaggSSYBR01C12_FD_182100 | JGI IMG/M metagenome (GOLD analysis project Ga0255383, IMG submission 182100) | Sediment cell enrichment communities from methane seep in Santa Monica Basin, California, United Staets - ANME aggregate JGI... | ecosystem: Environmental > Aquatic > Marine > Cold seeps >...
ATACGAAGTCCGCTGTTAAGAAATGCCAGTTCTCTAAGCCTTTTTGCAAGAATATCAAAGCTGAATTCTGTGGTTTCAAAAATTTCGGAGTCGGGAATAAAACGGATAGTGGTACCTGTCTCGGTATTTTCGAATGGCTCTTCTTTAAGCGGTGCTTCAGGAATTCCTCTTACATAGTCCTGTGTGCAAATAGTCTGGTGCTTTCTTACCTCCACATGGAGAACGCTTGAAAGAGCATTTACGACACTCACTCCAACGCCGTGAAGTCCGCCGGAAACCTTGTAAGATACATCATCAAACTTACCGCCAGCATGAAGAGTGGTCATGACAACTTGCAGGGCGGAAACTTCCATTTGGGAGTGCAAGTCTGTTGGAATACCTCTTCCGTTGTCTCTGACGGATACAGCGCCATCTTTTTCCAGCACAACATCAATAGTATTACAGTAACCGCCCTGGGCTTCATCAACACTGTTGTCCACAACTTCATAAACCAGATGGTGAAGACCCGCGGATGATGTAGAACCTATGTACATCGAAGGTCTTTTACGGACAGCTTCAAGACCCTCAAGAATCTGAATTGATTCTGCTCCGTATGCAGCTGTTCCTTTGTCGATCAAAATATTACCTTTCTCTTTCGCGGGTTGGTCGAAGAGTTATCCTCAAAAAGAGGAAAAGTTCCGCTCCTGCCGACTCATTCAAAGCCGAAATGATCTCACTGCTTCTGTACCGCAGTTCCATCGCAACGGCAGGATTAAAGGCTCTGACATTTACTGTGGATTCAGAAAAACCCTCTACTGAGCACATGCCGGATATCTTTTCTCCTACAACAGAGTTCCAGAACCTGAGAGCTCGACTTCTGGATGAAAGTTTATTTAACTCATGGCGAGACCATAAGTTGTCAACCAGAATACGAACACTTTTCATTTACATCAAACGGGATCAGGAAGTCTTACCGGCATTACAAGAGTCAAGTAATCTGTACCGGAATCCTGTTCTTCTTCTGTAATGATAACGGCGGTACCACTGTCATGCAAATTGAAAAGGACATTATTGCTTTTCATGTTGCGAAGAATATCAACAATGAGATTTCCATTAAAAGCAATTTGAAGAGGATCGTCAGAATAGAAAGCTACAATGTCTTCTCTCGCTTCACCTGCGTCTGTGTTTTCCGCGTGAAGTATTACTTTATTGTGTTCAAGGGTGAACATAATCTGGTGAGTTGCTGGATTGGCAATAATACGCATTCTCTTGAGAGCGCTGTAAAGATCCGCCCTGTTTATTTTAAGGACACCTGTATTGTTCAAAGGAATAACTTTTTCGTAAGGAGGATATGGTCCTTCAATCATCCTGCTGAAAATACTGGTATCTCCAACATGAAAACTGATTTGTGAACCCTGAGAAGACATGTAAACAGGTTCATCAGAAATAATCTTTATAAGAAGGTTGAGAGCTTTAGGAGAAAGAATAGCTTCAATCTCTGACTCTCCTTTAAAATCAGTCATTTTCAATTTTGCCAGTCGGTGTCCGTCAGTTGCCACCATCTCCAGACTTTCAGGGTTCAGTTTCCAGAATAGACCGGTAAGAGATGCTCTGATTTCGCTGGCTCCGGCAACGGCGTAGATTGTCTTTCTGATAGCTTCTTTAATCTGTTCAAGAGGAAAACTTACTCTGTCGTTTTCAGGGCCGGAAGAAGGCAGTGAAGGATAACTGTCTCTGCTGCTGCATGGAAGAGTAAATGAACTGTTCTGGCAACTGATAGATGTTCTTGAACCGCTTGTGCTTATACTTACATCCGTACCTGAAAGCTCTCGAATAATTTCGAGAAGCTTTTTACCGGGCAGGGCTACTGCTCCCTGGGTGGAAATCGTAGCTGGAACAAGAGTAACAACAGTAGTATCAAGATCTGTCGCTGCAAGTCTTAGTTGATCTCCAAAGGTTTCAAGAAGAATGTTAGAAAGAGAGGGAAGACTTGTTTTAGGAGGAAGAGCGGAAGCAACGGTGTTGAGGCCATTCAAGAGAGTTTTGTGATCAACAAGAAATTTTACCATTTGAAGTCCTCCACAAAGGTCAGTATAAATATATCTAAAACACTAAAAACAGTAGTAGTAATTATAGCGCAGAGAAGGTGCAAAAGTAACCCTTAGTTCTACGAGCAGGGCAACGGGTATGTTGAAAACAGGTGGAAAAGAAATCAACGAAAAAAGAGTTTTGAACAAAAAAAAAAAAGCAAAAGAAATAAGGAAAAAATAGACAAAAGAATCAGCCGAGAAGAGATTCTCTTATATCAAGGATTTTTCTCTTAAAAAAAGAATCTTCAGAGATCATACAGTTAACACGCTTTATTGCATTCAAAACAGTAGAGTGATCTCTATCGAAAAAATCACCAATTTCTTCAAGTGATAAATTAGTTAAATCACGAAGTAAAAACATAGAAACCTGTCTTGGAATAAGAATTTCTCTTTTACGCTTTTTACCCTTCAGGGCGTTTGGATTAATACCAAAGTATTCACCGACGATTGAGGTAATGGATGAAGGATTAAGTCGTCGGGAAGAAGAACCAAGATACTCAGTGATTATGGAACGGACGTTATCTATAGTAGGAACGAAGTTCTGAATCCTTATATTTGCAGCAAGAAGATTTACAGCACCCTCAAGTTGTCTTACATTAGATTTTACAGTTTCAGCAAGATAGAAAACAACATCATTATCAAGGTGAATATTTTCATCTCTCAATTTTTGATTAAGAATAGCAAGGCGGGTTTCAAGCATGGGAGGTTTGATATCAACAACCATACCGGACTGGAATCTGGAAATAAGACGTTCAGCAAGAGGTTCCAATTCATGAGGAGGTCTATCAGAGGTAACAATAATTTGCCTTCCGCGCAGATAAAGATCGTTAAAAAGATGGAAGAAAAGATCTTGTGTTGTCTCTTTGTTAGAAAGAAACTGAACATCATCCATAATGAGGTAATGAGAATTTCTGAACTTATCCTTAAAGTTTTCCATTTCCATGAAGTTGTTCTTGTTAGGTATCATGGCACGAAGAAACATTGTAAGAAATTCTTCACTGGATATATAACAGAAGGTTTTGTTTGGATGATGGGTTTTAACATGATGAGCAATTGCCTGGATAAGATGAGTTTTCCCAAGACCGACACCACCATAAATAAAAAGAGGATTTGATGACGAATGGCCCATCTCGCAGGCAACAGAGTAAGCAGTAGCAAAAGCAAGCCTGTTATTCGGTCCCTGAATAAATCTGTCAAAAACATAACCGGACTTGAGAAAGTTGGAGAACAACTCATGTCTGGAGGAATTGGAAACTTTTCCAAGAGACAACGTTTCCGGTAAATGAGTGAAAACGACAGAAACCTCAGGATCACCGGAAACCTCGCGAAGAAGTTCTTCAAGATTTGTTTTGTAGTTGTGAGTAACAAAATTAACCCTTATCTCAGAGTCAAGACCAATGGTAAAAACACCATCATTGAAAGAACGAAAGCAGGCATTGGATAACCAGGAATTGTATTTCTCCGACCCCATAAGTTTTTTTGCCCTGTCAAGACAAAGATCAAAAACATCTTCAGGCAAAAAAAGCATAAGGAAATCTCCGAATCTTGTAATAAAGGCAAAAGAAAAGAAGGAAAGAAACCCGAGGAATAGTACATAATAAGGAAAAGAATACAAAAAGCAAGTCCGATATCAATGAGATGTACAGAACTTGACAACAGGACTGTATTTAGATAGCTTTCCGCTTCCTGAAAAGATTTCATAGGTAGAGATTAAAGGATACTGTAAAAGGTGTTCAACGAATGGAGCACAGGGGAAGATTATGAAAAGAACATTTCAACCGAGCAATATATCCCGAAAGAGACGCCATGGATTCAGGGCAAGAATGGCAACCAAGGGCGGAAGAAAAGTAATAAACGCAAGAAGACGCAAGGGACGCAAGCGTCTTATACCGTAAGTCTTGAGAAAGAGCTGTCTGACGAGTATAAAATTTGGGTGGCAGTTCAGGAAGCTATTAAGACAGGGTTATCGTTTCAAGGGTGGCGTTTTAAGAGCAAGGTATAGAAAGAATTCCCTGGGCCGAATACGCCTGGGGTTTTCTGTATCGGCGAAAACAGGAAACGCGGTAGAAAGAAATCTCTTCAAAAGAAGACTAAGGCAGTATTCTGTTCAAAGGAGAGTAGAACAGGGATTTGATGCAGTGATTTTTCCAAATGTACCTCTTTTGGAGACTAACTGGAAGAAAATAAAAGAAGACATGGAAAAACTTGTAAGGCATATTGAAAAGAAGCATGGATGAGCGGTCTTTTAATAGGAATGGTAAGATTGTACAGAAGAACTGTATCACCATTTCTTCCACCCAGCTGTATCTATACGCCAACATGCAGCGCTTATGCAGAGGAAGCATTGAAAAGACACGGAGCGGTTAAAGGATTGGTTTTTTCTGTTAAAAGAATTTTAAGATGCCACCCGTGGCATTCAGGGGGCTATGACCCCGTACCGGAGGTAGAAAAAGATGAGTGATCAGTCACGGCTATTTCTCGCAGCCGTTCTTATGCTGGGTGTTTTGCTGATAAGCTGGTTCGTAACAGGGCAGGGCAGTAATCAACAGCCTGATGATGTCACAATGACAGCACAGCAGACAGAACAAATTGTTCCGCGGGTGGATGAGGTAGATGAAACAGAAGAAGAAATCACCGTTGATTCTATAAAGATAATTGCCTCCGAAGAAACTCCTGATTACTACGAGAGAATTGTAACAGTAATTATTCCAGGAGAAGAGTCCGGAGAAACACTTGTGGTGGTAGAATTATCCACTAATGGAGGTTCTGTAGAATCATGGAAACTTCAGGGATATGAGGACCATACTGATCAGGATTTGGAAAAGATGGTCGACCTGGCAGGAAGGCCATGGCTGGTCTCAAGAACACAGGAAAGCAGACCAATTTGCTTTAACTACAGCGGGCCGGATACTGTTTTTGCGGGAGAGCAGGGAACAGAAGTAACATTTGTCTCTGGAGAATCAAAAAAGACATACACATTTGTGAAAGGATTTTACGGGTTTACACTTGAAAAGATAGAATTGGATGTCACATCAACAATAGAACCGGGGTCTATTCCAGTAACAGAGATGCAAACAACGGATAAAGGCTACTTTACAGCATCATGGTATACCAATTCCCATAAGAAAGAGAATTCAGAGAAAATTGAAGGATTTGAACCAACTGGAAATGTGGCCTGGATAGCATCAAGCAACAAGTTCTTTACAATAATTCTTATGCCTGAGACAATGGGAAGAGCAGATGGATATGTAGCTCCGGGAGAAGGCGGATCTCCGCTTATAGCGCTGGACGATAACAAGATAACAGTCTATGCAGGGCCAAAAGCATATAATAAGCTAAAGGAACTTGGTAGATCCACAACAGATATGATCGATTTTGGATGGCCGATAATAAGATGGATTGGAAAGCTAATCTTTTTCTTTCTTACATCAGCATTATCATTTGTAAGCAACTGGGGAGTAAGAATAATAGTTCTTGCATTCACTTTAAAAATCATACTTTCCCCGCTGACAACGAAAAGTTATGTCTCCATGCAGAAAATGCAGAAAATCCAACCTGCAATGCAGGAAATTCAAAAGAAGTACGCGAAGGATCCCAAACAGCAACAGAAGGAAATGCAGAAACTCTACAAGGAAAAAGGGGTGAATCCTATTGGAGGATGCCTGCCGATGCTACTTCAGATGCCTGTTTTCTTTGCAATGTACAGAGTTCTGGCAAACATGGTTGAGCTGAGAGGAGCAGGATTTATTTTATGGATCAATGACCTGTCAAGGCCAGAAATTCTAATGCACTTTCAGACAAAAATCCTGGGTATAGAGGGAATTGGTCTTATGGCAGTTATACTGGGAATAACAATGTTCCTTCAGCAGAAGCTTACGGGATCAAGCAGTGCTGGAGCCGCTGCACAACAGCAGAAGATGATGATGTACATGATGCCGATATTCATGACTTTTCTATTTATGAGATTCGCTTCAGGTCTTACGCTCTACTGGCTCATTTTCAATATTCTTACCCTTGTACACCAGGAACTTATTAAGAAAAAGCTTACAGCGGATCAGGCAGATGGAACAGCAAAGTGAGCTGATAGTTGCTCTTGCTACTCCTGAAACGGTATCGGCAATTTCACTGGTGAGGCTCTCTGGGAAGGGAGCCTCAAAAACAGTAGAAATGCTGATGAAACTAAAGCCGGGAAGACTTACAGGAAGAAAGAGAGCTGTTGGAAATCTGGCGGGTATAGATCACCTGGTTGCAATAGCATGGCCCAGGGGCAAAAGTTATACCGGAGAAGAAATGGTTGACCTTATGTGCCATGGATCACCGGGAACAGCAAGAAGAATAATTGAGGAGCTGGAGAAAAACGGAGCAAGGATTGCGCTGCCGGGAGAGTTCACAAGAAGAGCATGGATAAACGGAAGAATAAGTGCTCTTGATGTATTAACTCTATTTGAAAGGTTTAAAGGAAACGGCAGACAGGAAAAGCAAAAAAATTTGTCAGAAGAATTGAAAGAACTCAAAAGTGAAATGGAAGGGTTGATAGAGTTCAGTGAAGATCACGAGGTGTCAGGAGAAGAAAAGATAAATGTTCTGCTGAAAGAATTGAAGAATAAGGCAGCGACCCTTGTAATAAATGTAAGAAACGCAGAGATTTTACCAAGGGTATTTTTGATGGGTCCTGTAAATGCGGGTAAGTCTACACTGTTTAACAAACTCATAGGGGAAGAGGTTGTTGTTGTTTCAAGTACACCTGGAACTACAAGAGACGGAGCTGTAAGGACAGTAACCATATCGGGAAGAAATGTTGAAATATGCGACACTGCCGGCTACGGTGGAGAAGAGCTTGACGCGAAAGCACTTGAAATAGTTATGGGCTCAATGAAAAGAAGTGACAGGATTGTTTGGATGGACCCAAAATGTTTTACTCCATTGAAACATCTAACAGAGAAGTATGATGTTCTAAAAGTATGCTCGCTTGCTGACAGAAAAGAGAATTATTTGAAGACGGAATGGCTTCCGGTTTCTTCAGTTTCTGGTCAGGGGATTGATGAAGTGATTGAATTCATTACCAAGACAGAAAGGGAGAGCCCCTCATGGAGACTGGAGAGAATGATAGAACTGTTTGCGGAGGCCATAAAAGCATCAGAGAGTGAAGACATTGCGCTTGCTGCAGAAATAGTCGGAGAGATATTCAGGGAAGCAGAGGAACCTGAAAAGTGCGGAGATGCCGTGGAAAGAGCCCTGGAAAGGTTTTGTGTGGGGAAGTGAAGCAGGGATATCAGGTAGTTGTTATTGGAGGAGGACACGCTGGAGTTGAGGCAGCGATAGCGGCATCTGCAATTGGATGCAGAACCGTTCTTATAACACCAAGTATTAAAAAAATAGCACTGATGTCTTGCAATCCGGCAATGGGAGGAATAGCAAAAGGAACACTAGTAAGAGAGATAGACGGACTTGGAGGGGCAGCAGCAGAGTCAGCCGATAAGACAGCGCTTCAGTTCAGGATGTTGAACATGAAGAAAGGGCCGGCAGTGTGGGGGCCAAGAGTACAAACAGATGTTCTGGAATACTGTCTGGCACAGAAAAGAAACCTGCAGAAAGCCGGAGTTCGTATAATTCAAGGAATGGTAGAGAAACTTGAAGGCCATAACAGCAGTATAGAGGGAGTTCTACTGAGTGATGGAAGAAAGGTGGAAGCAGGAGCTTTCGTTCTGGCAACAGGAACATTTCTAAATGGAATGCTGCACAGGGGTAAAGCAGCATGGCCGGGGGGTAGAAGGGGAGACGTATCCGCAATAGCTCTTGAGAGGGATATCAGAGAAAGAATGTTCCACGTGAAACGATTCAAAACGGGAACATCACCGAGAGTGGTAAGAAAAACAATAGACAGTAAATTCCTTGAAGAACAGATTTCCCACGATCTAAGTTTTAGATTCAGCTGGTCCTCAAAGAGCGGAGTAAAAAATAAAGAGAACTGCTGGCTTACAAGAACAACAGGAGCAACAGAAAAAATAGTTAAAGAAAGCCTGAAGCATTCTCCTCTGTACTCGGGAAGAATAAAGGGAAAAGGTCCTCGCTATTGTCCAAGTTTTGAAGATAAGGTAACGAAATTTCCAGATAGAACAGGACATCCAATACATCTGGAACCGATGGGGGAAAACTCAAGGGTGATGTACCTGAACGGTCTTTCAACAAGTTTGCCGGAGGAGATACAGGAGAAAATAGTAAGATCACTGCTAGGCTTTGAGAACGCGATCATTTCCGCTTATGGGTATTCTGTTGAGTACTCTTGTTTTGAAACTGGTGAGTTTGATAATTCATTAAGATTGAAAAGAACTGATAATCTCTACGTTGCAGGACAGATTCTGGGAACATCAGGTTATGAAGAGGCGGCAGCAACAGGATTGCTTGCGGGGGCAAATGCAGCAAGAAACATACTGGGTATGACAAAAATAGTACCCGAAAGAATGAGCAGTTACCTTGGAGTTATGGTTGACGATCTGGTTACAATAGGCACAGATGAACCATACAGACTCTTTTCAAGCAGATCAGAAAACAGGCTTAATTTAAGGCAGGACAACGCCGACAGAAGAGTTTTCTCTCTTGCCTGCCGGATGGGAACCCTGTCAGAAGAAAAGAAAGAAGCTTACGCAAGGCGCAACAAAATTTACAACAGCCTGAGAAAAGAGATCTCAGCAAAAAGAATCCACGGAAAGCCTCTTGAGGATATTTGCAGAAGACCGGAAATATCCCCGGAAAACATAGGGAGGATGGTTGGCTTTGACGCTGAAGAGATAAACGAAAAGGAAATTCTTTCAACGGCTGTTCTTGACATAAAGTACGCAGGGTATGTGAAGCGCGCGGAAAACAGATACAAAGTCAGAATGAGATATGGAGAGGCATCACTTTCTTCAGTAGAAGATTACGACGAGATTCAAACCATATCAATAGAAGCAAGAGAATCTCTTAACAGGAGAAGGCCGAAGAATATATCTGAAGCAGAGTCAATTCCCGCAGTCAGGCAGGCGGATATAGACGCGCTGGTGCTCCATCTGATGAAAGAAAGAGTTTCACGTGAAACATGACCTTCCAGCTTCCTTTTCTGAAGCAAGCAGTCAGTGTTCTCTTCTGGGCATCAGCCTTTCTGAAGAGTCTTACCTGAAGATAGGACAGTTTCTGGATCTTCTTGAGAGCAGAGCAGGAAAAACGAATCTTGTTGGTCCCCTGGAAATAGATAGACTCTGGACCAGACATGTTCTTGAATCAGTTGCATTCATACCGTTTCTTAACGGAATTGATGTTCTGGACGTTGGAACAGGCGCGGGATTTCCCGGCATGGTTCTTTCCTTGTGCGGCTACAGTGTTACTATGATTGAATCCAGAAGAAAAAGG
>Ga0255383_1232_pt1 | contig 9413 bp, 10 predicted proteins | sample ANMaggSSYBR01C12_FD_182100 | JGI IMG/M metagenome (GOLD analysis project Ga0255383, IMG submission 182100) | Sediment cell enrichment communities from methane seep in Santa Monica Basin, California, United Staets - ANME aggregate JGI... | ecosystem: Environmental > Aquatic > Marine > Cold seeps >...
TCAAGAGAAATATGAAATTCATCAGTTATGAATTTGGGGTATTGACGAAGGCTGTCCATGTTACTAGGGTAATAGCACGATGAGGTAACAGGTCCCGGTTTTTATAAGGGATTAGCGGATTCCGGAGGTGATTGGATGTTATTTCGGAGTCGATTGCAGGGAGGGGAGACATGCTGATCTTTAGCGGGTCAGGAAAGTCATCTGTTGGCCTGGACATTGGTAGTCATTCGGTAAAAGTGGTTGAGCTTCTCCGTTCCGGAAAAGGAATTAAGCTCAGTAAATACGCTATTGTCGAATTGCCTCCCGACACAGTGGTCGATGGAGAGGTGGTCAACAGAGACCATCTGGTGGAGTCCATAAACCAAGTCAGGCATTAAGACAAAAACGGTTAACTCGGCGGTATCCGGAAGAAGTGTTATAGTTCGCAGAATCCCAATGGAGAAAATGACGGAAGCTCAGGCTCGTCAGGCAATTCACTGGGAAGCGGAACAGCACATCCCCTTCCGGGTGGATGAGGTCAGTATTGATTTCAAAATACTGAACGAGGAATCAGCTCCGGGGCAGATGGAAGTTTTGCTGGTTGCCGCGAAGAAGGAGATCATCCATCTTCACAGGAGTGTTGTTCAAGGGGCCGGTATTAAATCATCATCGGTTGATCTTGAGCAATTCGCGCTGCTGCGTGCTTATGAGAACTCATACCAGCCCTCAATTGACGAATGTGTTACAATTCTGAACATTGGAGCGGACAACACAAACCTTGTGATTGCCAAGGGAGGTATTCCCAGCTTTAACAGAGATCTGGCCATGGGAGGCGGACGGTTCATTGAAGCTATACTGCGCTCCCTTGGAGTTGATTACTCAACTGCAGAGGCAATTCTTAAGGGTAATCTGCCAGAGGGAGTTTCAGAAGCAGATGTTAAGAACGCTGTTAGCAGTGTAGTGGAAGAACTGTCAACCAGCGTGCGAAGATCCTTCATCAGTTTTCAGGCATCCGGTGAAAGCAGTCGAATAGACAAGATGCTTCTCAGTGGCGGATGTTCGTTAATGGCTGGACTTGCCGAAACTCTCAGTGATCACCACGGTTTGCCTGTAGAGGCTTTCGATGTTCTCGGCAACATACAGCTGGATGGAGTACTTCTTTCAGATGAAGCTGGCAGGCATTCCATTGAGGCTGTGATTGCAGTGGCAGTGGGTCTGGCTCTCAAATCACTGGAACAACAGACAGCAGAGGATCACAAAGGCCTCCATCATAAGAGCTTACATTGATGCAATGTCTGCTATCTCTTTCGACTACGATGAGATTCCCAATGAAAAGGAGTTTGTCCGCAGACTGATTGAGGTTCTCTCAAGGTAACAATCAGAGTACTGTACCATCCGGAACAGTTACTCCCTTGGGAACCACTATAATGCCATCTCTTATATAGATGTCATCTCCATCAAAAAACTCCAGCCTCTGCTCGTTAACCAGTCTTACCTCGTTCCCCAGTCTTACATTCTTGTCCAGTATTGTGTTTCTTATCACACAATCTCTGCCAATACCAAGAGCGGGGTGACTGGCGTTGACTGCACCCGAATCTCTGGAATGCCCCCGCCAGAAGTCAGTTCCCATGTTGATACTGTTTGTTACTGACGTTCCTGAACCGATGTAACTTCTGATGCCCACAATTGAATTCTCTATGTGTGCCCCTGTAATGTCGGATGCGCCGCAGACCACAGTATTGTTCAGTGTACTATTTCTGATTCTGGCTCCTGGAAGAGCACGGGCCCGGGTATAGAGCGGTGTGAAATTAGAGTACAGATCAAATTCAGGATTCGGTGTGGCCATGTCGATATTGGCTTTGAAAAAGCTCCTGATGGTTCCGATATCAGACCAGTATCCTTTGAACAGGTAGGAGATAACTTTATAGCGGTTAATTGCGTCCGGAATAATCTCTTTCCCGAAATCGGTTTTGTCCCTGTCTTCATCCATGAGGATTCTGCGCAGCACTTCAGGCTTGAAAAGATAGATACCCATACTGCCAAGGTAGGGCTTTTCGCGGGCAATGCCCTTTTGATCACTGATAAGGCCTGGCAGCTTATCCATTGAAGGTTTCTCCACGAAACCCTTTATCACACCGTCTGCAGCAACCTGCACAATTCCCAGATCCGGAGCTTCTTCCGCAGTTACCGGTTTGGTAGCAATGCTGATATCAGCGTTGGAAGATTGAAACTGATTTACGAAATTGGAAAAATCCATCCTGTAAAGCTGATCACCTGAAAGAATCAGAACCATATCAGGACACTGCGAAAGAATATGAACAAGCCCCTGTCGAACAGCATCCGCGGTACCCTGAAACCAGTTGGTATTCTCCGGTGTCTGTTCCGCCGCGAGAATTGAAACAAAACCATCAGAGAACCTGTCAAACCTGTAAGTCTGCCCAACATGTCTGTTGAGGCTCTCACTGTTGTACTGAGTAAGAACCAGAATCTTTTTAATACCGTTGTTAACACAGTTTGATACTGGAATATCTATGAGCCTGTATTTGCCACCGATTGGTACTGCCGGTTTGCTTCTATGAAGGGTTAAAGGGAAAAGCCTGGTCCCTCTGCCGCCACCCAGAATAACGGAAACTATATCCATAATGACCCTCCTCCTGTTTATCTGATGGAAACCATGCTAGTAATTAGCAACATTTTCCATTCCGGGTCAATGACCTGAAATTTTCACTATTCAACCAATTTCAATATTCTCAAGGTCACACCTTGACAATATTTATTATTTTGTATATTACCTTTAGAGAATAGGAGGTTCAATATGAATTTTAGTGATGTCCGATGCCCGTCTTGCAGGAAGCCTATGGTTCCGGTCAAGCTCCACTGCAAAACCTGTGATCTTTCCATTGAAGGACACTTTGAGATGGATGCCGTTGCGGGACTCAACTACGAAGACCAGGCTCTGGCAATTGCATTCATCAGAAGTTTCGGTTCAATAAAGAAACTGCAGGACGCGCTTGGTGTCAGTTATCCCACTGCCCGGGCAAGGCTGGAAAAACTGGTTGGGAAACTCAATCGCGGAATGGAAATGAATCCCCCTCAAGAAAGCACTATACAGAGGCTTGAAAAGGGAGAAATCACCGTTTCTGAAGCATTGGAGGTGCTCTGATATGCCGGCGTTCTTTCTTCTGCTCAGAATTCAAAAGGTAATTGTCCCTTTGCCCTGGTTTATTTTCTGGATACTTCTTCTCCCATTAGTTCCTGCAGCAATGATTGCAAGTCCTTTTTTCAGGAAAAAGGAGTATGGAAACATACTGCAAAATGCTCATCTGGCCTGGTGGGTCATGGTCGGACTCCACGGCCTGAAAGTTGATATTAACAGTAAGAATGGCGACAGAGTTTATCTGTCATTTGTGTAAAGGAGATCGATATGAGTGATTCAAGAATGAAGATTCTGGAAATGCTTTCCGAGGGTAAGATCACAGCTGATGAAGCATCATCTCTTCTGGAAAAGGTTTCAGCTTCAGAGAATGTTACCGAACCGCAAGCTGAAGAAAGCGCAACAGGCCATGCTGCCCCTCGATATCTGCGGGTTGTTGTGGACAGTGCTGATGGTGACAAGGTTAATGTAAAAGTCCCGATGAGTCTTATCAAAACAGGAATCAAGCTCTCAGCACTTATGCCTGCCAACGCGGCTGAGGTCATGAAGGATCAGGGAATTGACCTTTCCATGCTCAGAGATCTGCCAACGGACGAGCTTATTGAAGCTTTAAGGGAACTTGAGGTAAATGTGGACAGCGCAGATGGTGATACTGTCAAAGTGTTCACCGAATAGGATTGGTCAGCCAAGTTTTGTAGATTAGCCCTCTGGTATAGCTAAAATTCTTGAATCAGGGGGTTAGGGAAATGAAAGTAGCACTCGCGGGTCAACCCGGTTGCGGAAGATCCACCTTGTACAAAGCACTGGCAGGAGTTTCCAGCGCAGATACATCAAAACCTCTCACTGTCCATGTGCCTGATCACCGTATCGACTTCCTGGCAGAACACTGGAATCCGAAAAGTATTGTAAACGCGACTGTTACATTCTTTGATGTACCTTCCCCTGCTTTCAGTCCCCGCAATATGGGCAGAATCAAGGAATCCTCCGCTGTAGCACTCATTCTGGACAACTATGCTCTTGGGAACATGGAAGAAACCTTTCTTCAGAATGAATCAGAGCTGATGATCTCGGATTTAGGCATCATGGAAAAGCGTGTTGCCCGTCTTACAAAAGAGAGTAAGGCAAAACAGGCGGAAGCACAGCTTCTCCTTCAATGTATGGAGTCTGTTGAGAACGAAATTCCTCTGAGGTTGATTGAACTCACGGAGCAGGAACTTGATATTCTCTCCCCCTTTTCTCTGGCATCCCTGAAGCCTCTTCTTGTCATTTCAAACAGAGCCGGTGAAGGCGTAAGTGATGAAACACCTGTTGCTGAACTGGTTAAAAAGCATGGCGGCGCATTTCTTGGAATTGACAGTGGATTCGAACTGGAACTGTGCGATTTCCCGGAGGAAGATCGTGAAGAATTTCTGGAATCCATGGGGTTCTCCGCTTCCGGCAAATCCAGAGTGCTTTCTGAAGCATATTCTCTTCTTGACCTGATCAGTTTTCTCACAATGGGTAAGGATGAAGTTAGAGCCTGGCCCATTAAAAAGGGCAGTTCCGCCCTTGAAGCCGCAGGTACCATTCATTCGGATCTTGCCAGAGGATTCATTCGCGCACAAGTAATACCCTACGATCTTTTTCTGGAGATTCCGGACGAAGTGGAACTCCGAAAAACCGGATCAATCGGTCTCCAGGGAAAAGAGTATGTGGTGCAGGACGGGGATATACTGGAAATCAAGTTCTCCGTTTAACCAGACAGTTTAACTGCTTTTCAACTCTTCAAGTTTCGTAAGCCAGTCGTTGAAGTGTCGACATTTACTTCGCATTCTAGCCAAGCCTATTTTCTCCGCAACAATGATTCCGGCATTAGCCTTGTCGTAATCCGGAATTTCCTGAATAATGCGCCTTGATGGACAAGTTTCATACCCGTCATCTAACAGTTCCGGATTACCTCCAACATTTTTCAACATGCCATTCAGATTTGCAATTCCAGATTCGTATCCAAAATATTCTATGGCCAATTGTCCGGGCTCTGAGAATATCAATGCCTCAAACTCATGAAGCTGTATGTACGGAATAAATCTCCGGTCTCCAATATCATCCCCGAGTGCTTTCTCTATGATACTCACTTTCTCATAGGGATCTGATTGTCGGTTCGCTTCTACTTTTCCCGGGAAGTCCTCTGGAAGTGCATACAGATCAAACATTGTTGTGAAACGACATTCCCGGTTGTTGTCCTCTGCAATCCAGGAAATGATATCTTTCCTTACAGTTGGATATGCACAATGTGCTCTAAATCCGCCCCGGTATTCCCGCTTAGTTCGTTTCTTTCTGCTGGTAAGAACGCAACGCACATTGGGAAAAACACTGGATCGTGAAAGGAGAGAAACCATCAACTTGTTTACAAATCGTTCTTCAGTTTGCCCTTCTGCTGTTATGTGAAGACGGATCACGATGGTCGCCCCCCAAGAACGTTCTTCTCCCATAATTCTGAAAGGCTGTAACGTTCAAGCCACTCTGCAAGGCCTGTTTCTTCCAGTCTTCTAAATTCACTGCATTTATTAATGTTGTTATGCTCAACTACAACGATCTCGCTGACATCAAATTCGTCAACCAGTCTTGTTGACTGTGTTGCGATCACAATCTGGGAGCTTTGTGATGCAGTCCTTACCATCCCGGCAAAATTCGAAATTGCGGCTGGATGCAAACCCAATTCGGGCTCATCAAGAAAAAAAACCTTTGGCAGGAGTTCCTCTGGCTGCAACAGAAGAGCTGTCAGCGCCATAAAACGTAATGAGCCATCCGATAGCTGGTGAGGCCCAAAACTGTACTCACTGTTCTTCTCTTTCCAGTCTAACTTGATGTAATCCTGATTCAACGGTGATGGATTCAGGATGAAATTATCAAATTGTGGCAAAATAAGCTGGATATGCCTGACAATACGATCAAAATACTTTCTCCATTCAGCTCTGTTTTTCAGCATGTAGAGAAATGCTGCCAGATTGCCTGCGCTACTGCGCAGATATCTATTGTCACCTATATATCCCTGATTTCTGACTTTAGCTGTGCTGGAAGTATCATGAAACTGGAACACTTGACAACCTCTGAGAAGATCACGAATGAAGCCACAGCCCTTGCCCCCTTTTTGAGCTTCTTCGTAAAGAAGACTTTCTTTGTGTCCAGCACCTAAAGAAATTTTAGTTGGCTTATTTTTGCTTTGATTTTCCCAAGTGACAAATTCCTCGGTGAAAATTAAAGTATCACCACTTGCATGGGAAAGAGTAAACTGATAAGTATCCTTATTACGATTTCCAGCTGTAAAAAATAATTCAGCTTTTAACCGGCTATTGTTTTTTGAACCAAAGTAGAGAATTGAATCTGCATATCCCTGTTCTCCAATGAAGGTCTGCAAAGCCCCGGTAGTCATAAAATTGAGCATTTTAAAGAATGAAATCAGATTGCTTTTGCCAGAACCGTTTGCACCAAGCAATACAGTCACATCACCAAATTCAATAGTCTGTCCAGCCTTATCAATCGATTTATAGCCTTCTATGATGAGTCGGGACAACTTCATCCTGTCAGCGTCCATGGTCATATTCCTTTCAAAACCAGAGTAGGCCTGAATATCTCTTTCAAATCCAGAGATTCACCACGTAATATGAACTTTTAAAAAGGCATAGCAAACATGTATATCCGAAGCGAAGTGAAAACTGACATACTTCAGCATTATGAACTTTTCAAGTTCTCCGTTTATCGAGAGCTCTCATCCTGTGGATTACTGAGCCTACCTCGGCAGAACCTATGAAAATTACGCAGAGCCAGTAGAGCCAGATAAGAGTAGCCATAATGCTGATAAATGAGCCATACACAATCCCCCAGTCCGGGGCGCTTACAGCACGCATATAGATTTCAGTTCCCACAGTGGTCATAACCACAGCCAGCGTTGCCGAGAAAGCACACATTCTCTTTGACATGGCCTTATTGGGTGCCGCCCAGTAAAGCAGGAAAAAAACAAGAAAGGTAAATGTAAAACTTAGAATCCGGGCAAGGAATCCGCTCAATGCCGGACCGATCAAAGGTATTGAAGTGACAAACTCGCCAGCGGGAGATCCTGCGGCAAATCTTGCGGCTATGGTGAAGATTGCGGCAAAGATAAAGCAGAGTGCCACCAGTATCGCAAGAAGAAAATCGTAGAGCTTGCCCCATACAATATGCCTGCCGGGTGCTTCAAACACCTTGTCCAGTGCAGTTCGTATCGTTCCGAACAATCTGCTCACCATCCACAGGAGTGTAACAAAACCAATAATGCTGATAGTTGAACCACCGCCCAGAACAGCTCCTTCAAGATCCGATATAACAGCCTCGGGCACAAATGGATTAAGGCCTGTGAGCCAGTTCATGAATTCTTCTCTGAAAGAAAGATCACCTGTTACAGCAAGAGTGCTGAACTGAAAAATCAATACGGTAAGAGGAATTAAAGTAACAAGCACGTTGAATGCTATCGCTGCCGCGCCGAAGTAGACATTGTCCCTGCCCCAGCAGACATAGAATCGATGGAAAAAACTTCCGATGACCCTGAACGCCAGTTTGGCTGCAGAAGCAATCTTGCTCCACGGTACAGCACTGCGCAAAACAATCAATTTCACCGGCACGGCTTTCGAACAATTACAGCCGGGCTACTCCACCGTAACACTCTTCGCAAGATTTCTTGGTTTATCAACATCACATCCCCTGGCAACGGCCACGTAGTAAGAGAGAAGCTGAAGCGGTATTACTGAAAGAAGAGGCACCAGAATATCGGTAACCGGCGGTATTTCCAGAACCCAGTCAGCTACCGTTCTTATTTCACTGTCACCCTCTGTAGCAATAGCTAGAACTCTTCCTTTGCGAGCTTTCACTTCGTGTATATTGGACATGACCTTCTCGTACGCAGCATCTTTAACGGCAATTACCGCTACCGGCATCAAATCGTCAATCAATGCAATTGGTCCATGCTTCATCTCGGCAGCAGGATATCCCTCCGCATGAATGTAGCTGATTTCCTTCAGTTTCAGGGCACCTTCCAGAGCAACCGGATAGTTAACGCCACGGCCCAGGTACAGAAAGTTACTTGCGTAAGTAAACTGCCTGGCCATTTCCATAATGGAATCATACCCCTGAAGAATTGTTTCCACTTTCCCGGGAATCTCCATAATGCCTCGACAAAGCTCTATTCCTTCCTCTCTGGTCAGGTTGCCTTTTGCCCTGCCAAAAGCAAGAGCAATCAAAGAGAGAATCATTGTCTGTCCCGTAAACGCCTTTGTTGAAGCAACACCAATCTCCGGACCTGCGTGGATGTAAACACCGCTGTCAGTTTCTCTGGCAATTGTTGAGCCCACAACATTGACGATGCCCAGTGTCTTGATTTCCCGCTCCTTTGCAAGACGGAGCGCAGCAAGGGTATCTGCCGTCTCGCCGCTCTGACTGATAACAAACATCACAGTTCCGTCTTCCAGAACGGGATCCCTGTATCTGAACTCACTGGCATACTCAACATCAACTGGTATCCGGGCCAGTTTTTCAATAATGTACTTGCCGATAAGCCCGGAGTGCCATGATGTTCCACAGGCCGTAATAACAATTCTTTTAACTCCGCGCATATCATTCTCGGACATACCCAGCCCGCCTAGCCTGGCATTTCCATTCCCAAGATCAATCCTGCCCCTGAAGGCATTCCGAAGTGATTCAGGTTGTGAGTTGATTTCCTTCAGCATGTAATGAGCATATCCATCCTTCTCTATCTCCGCGAGATCCCAGTCCACATGCTGTATCCGGTCTCTGGTCATTTTGGGGTCAGAAGAGTTAGATGAAATACCCCCGCTGGTAATCTCTACTATCTCACCCTCTTCAAGGTAGATAACATTGCGTGTGTGAGCTACAATAGCTGCTACATCACTTGCTATTATGTTCTCTCCGTCACCAATACCCACAACCAGCGGACTACCGTATCTGGCTGCCACAAGAGTTAAAGGCTGGTCGGCACTAAGTACAGCAATTCCGTATGTACCTCTTACCTGAACAAGGGCATCTTTTACAGCATTGAACAGATCTTTACCCTTGTTCACCTCACTGCCCACAAGTTTCGCCAGCACCTCTGTGTCGGTTTCCGACTCGAACGAAATACCCTGAGCTGTCAATTTCTTTCTTAGAGATTTGTAGTTCTCAATGATTCCATTGTGAACCAGTGATATTCTTCCGGAGAAATCGCTGTGGGGATGTGCATTAATTGTCGTGGGTTCCCCGTGGGTAGCCCATC
>Ga0255383_1233_pt1 | contig 9355 bp, 10 predicted proteins | sample ANMaggSSYBR01C12_FD_182100 | JGI IMG/M metagenome (GOLD analysis project Ga0255383, IMG submission 182100) | Sediment cell enrichment communities from methane seep in Santa Monica Basin, California, United Staets - ANME aggregate JGI... | ecosystem: Environmental > Aquatic > Marine > Cold seeps >...
GAAGAGGATTTCCTCCTGTAAGATAGGTCCAGCCACGGGATATGTAAGCGATTTCGACATCGACTGTCTCTCCGTTTGTTTGGATATCCAGGAGAGCCACGTAGAATCGGGCAGTTTCAGGAATGGCGCTGTGGAAGTCTTCCTCTCTGCTAAACCTGTTGCGGTATTCGCTTATGCTTTCCAGGGAGTAGATCGGATGATACGAGTTCTGTCTTAAAATACAGGAAGCATTTTCTTCCAACTCAAGGTCAGTCGGACTGCAGGGTCTCGCAAGAGTGCTGCAAGGAGCAGTTTCGACACCATCAATTTTTACGGACAGGAGTTCACGGCGCCCTTCGGGAACTATTCCCAGATCAATGCAGAAGATAATGTTTCCGGAGTCGTTATTGGATGTGATCGAGAAACTTTCGCTGATCATGTAGTTCCATTCAGCATAGTTTCTCATGGCTTCTGTGGAGATCGGTACCGGTGTTATGACAACCTTCAGGGATTCCAGTAAAGCTGGAGGATTTAGACCGGACAAGTCGGAGGTATCAATACTTGGAGCCTTGAGAACAGGGCAGACCCAGGAAGCCGGGGATACTGCAAACAGCACCAGAGTAAGCGGAATTGCAGCTCTCAAGGATTTTCTCCTTTCGCTCTTTGTCAAACATTCCGAGTGAAATATCTGAGATCTCACGTTCAGTTATGTATATGCTTTCACAAAGAGGATAGCAGGAGCAGTCTTGCGTCGTCAAGTGTATAAACCTCATGGCTGACTATCATGAATTGCAGCAGATTACCATTGCATAAACCGGCCTGTGAAAGAGGAATCCGCAGGGACATCTGATAACATATATTAAGAACAGTCAAAAGGGTATAACGTAGTACAGAGGAGATCTTTCTACGGGGGCAGATCATGAAAAGCAGACTATTTGTGATACTCATTTCCATTCTTTTCGCGACAGCAGGGGTTTCACCGGCAGATATGGGATATTTTGCCACTATTGCCCAGAATCCTGTACCGGCAGGAATACCCGGCTGGCATTCTACAATTGAAATGACAGCGGAGGATGTGGTTATTGAGGTTCTGGAATCGGGAAGAGCCGGGATAACCGCTGACTTTCTCTTTACCAATAATGGTGACGCGGAATCACTGATTATGTACTTCCCTGTTTCGGTAATGACACCCCAGATAAGTCACCTGTGGAACTTGACTCAAACAACTCCTCTTCTTGATTCACCGGCTGTTACTGTAAACGGAACAAGTGCAGAGGTGTATCCTCTTTTGAGAGGTCGCTGGTCTCCTCAACGAAACGAGCTTACATGGAAAGATGTGCTGAAGTTTTCAACCCCGCTTACAGACGGAGAACCGGATACGAATGCTGCATTTTTCTACATGCTTCATCCTTCCTGCTGGGAATCTTTGACAATGGATTTTGTTTCTCCGCTTGATATTCCGGATCGACTTGTAATGATGGCTGACGGTTTTATGGCTGCCTGGACCGTTGACTTCGACGCGGGGGAGCAGATTCTTGTGGAGTATTGTATGGAATACAGAATGAGTGGCGATAGAGAAGAACATGTGTATACAATTTTCTATCCACTCTATACCGGAGCAGGATGGGCTGGAAGTATAGGAAAGGGCCGAATTTCGGTGATCAGGGGTGAATTGTTCCCCTGGGATACTCTCATCGACTGGACCAGCCTGTCCATGACTGAAGGGGTAGAAGTACAGAATCTGGAACTTGATCCTTTCACTGAATTCAGTGATCTGCTTACATGGGAAAAAACCCGTTTGAGTCAGCTGACCGGCAACACTTACTATCGTGCTCTTGTCTGGGAATTCAGCGACTTTGAACCAGCCATTACACCGTCAGTGTGGCAGGCGTTCTACCCATTTCCCGAAGGCTCTGATTCAATATGGTTAGCCTCCACAGAGCCGGATGGAGAGACGGTTGAATGGGCATCGGCACTGAGAGTTAGATTCAGTGGCCCGGGTACCGATCTTCAAGACCTTCAGTGATTTTGCTGGTTCGCGCTATCCGGTTCTGTCTGAAGGGAGTACCTGAGAAGAGAGTTCAGGTAATCTGCCCCCCTTCTTTCCCAGTTCATTGAACTGGTTGAGAGGTAGCTGAAAGAGGAGCAGTCTTTGTCTCCTGAAGTTGCGAGAATGTCCATTACTCTGTTTGCCACATAAGGACCCGGTGAGACTGTGGACAAATTCAGTTCTGCTTCTATGAGACTGGCGATCAGGGGGTAGTGCGTACAACCGAGGATCAGATGGCTCAGATGCAGACTTTTCAGAGGTTCCAACTCGCCAGTTAGTTCTGTTTTCAGAGCTTGGTTCAAGCCCGATTGGAGGATCTCCTCAACGATTGAGGCAAGTTTTGGCATAGAAACATGCTGAATACTGTTGGCTGGATCAATTTTCTGTTTGAGTGTTTTGAATTTTGCTGAGTTTCCAGTGAGTTCTGTAGTAATAACAGCAACTTTTTTGATTCCGGGGAACTGGTTATTGTGATTGAGAACGTTGATATACGGTTCAACGCCTACAAAAGGAATCTTTGGATATTCCCCTCTCAGTGAAGCAATTGCAACGGCAGTGGCAGAGTTGCAGGCCACAACTATCAGAGAACACCCCCGGTTCAGCAGGATCCCGGTAATCATTTGACTTCGCTTAATGACTTCAGAATCGGCCTTTTCCCCGTAAGGATAAAAAGCATCATCTGAAATGTAGTCAATTTCCACAGACGATACTTTCCTCATGATCTCTGAGAGAATAGAGAAACCACCAATCCCTGAGTCAAAGATTCCTATTTTTTTGTTGCAGTCCATTTACAAAATATACATTGTTTGTTTTTTGATGGCAGGCAATGCTCATTACTGAAAAACCGGGCAATTTTCGATACCCGGCTTTTGAATCTTATGCAGCGGGTCGTTTGATAAATACACCTGCTGATGGACAGTATCCGGAGGGAACCCATTCAGTTGTATGGAGCGGGATGGACAGCAGTGGCTCAAGAAGGCTGCCGTCAGGACTCTACTTTTGCAGATTGTTCGCTGAAGAGTTTACGGAAACGAGAAGCATGATATTGCTGAAGTAGTTTCCTGAACAGTGAATATCAGTTGTTTGAGAAAGGTTCCTCGCTCACCGTGACAGAGATAAGAGAGGAAAGTTCATCGGCCATTTGTCGCATTGCCATTGGATCACGGGAAAGATTAAGAAGATGGCTGGTTCCGTCTCTGGAAATTAAACTGAGAACTGCGGCTTTTCCCGGATCAACCCTTAGAGTAATCTCTTCAATGGAATCAAAGGTCATGGATGTTCTCTGCGTGCCGGGTCTATGGATGCTGATGGTTCTTTCCATCTGATCTACGGTTATTCCAGCAGAGAAGCCTGCTTTTTTAAAAATGAAGGCAATAAGATTGCTGAGAATGATAATCGCAACAATCGGAATAATGAATGTACTGTCTGATGTGGAGTTTTTTGATACAGATGATTGGAAATAGACAGCGGCAACTACACCCATCGGAATCAAAGTTAGAACTATCCTGAAAATAGGGGATACTGCAGAACCCGTGTTGCCGGTTTTTGCAAAGAACCTGCCGTTTCTCTCAATGAAATATTCCACAGGTATTCCTCCGTTTCAGGTTACAGTGTGAGATTGTAACATAATACACCGGTGTTAGTTTCAAGAATCTCTTTAAGTTGTTTTCTTTCAGCTTTTCCCTTGCAGATAAACTGTGCGGCACCGTCTCCCTGTGAGCCCACGCCCTTACCGCCCCAGGCAAGATCTTTCGCTGTACTGTCCTGCAGTATCTGATGGAGTTTCGGGGCTGTTAGCTCAGAGGGGCATATTGGAGCTATCATTTCATCGAAGACCTTCTGAGCTTCTGTCATAAGGTTTCCAAGTTGCCTGGTATCTCGCTTGTCGATTGCCCTGCAGGCTTTCGCTGTTATCCTGTGATTTTCTTCTCCCAGAGCTTTTCTGATTTGTTCATTTCCGCTTTTAAAGGAGAAGTTCAGATCTTCCAGAATTCTGCGGGTGTCTTTCCTGGCTCTTAGATCCACAATCAGGAGGTACAATGGTTCTCCGGAGAGTATTGACCTGGTTGACATTTCATCTCCATCGAATGTAAGAAGCACCGGTTTTTTACCATAGGCGCATGCCTGATCCATTCTTCCGCAACGGGAGCCGGTAAGAAGCTCTCCTCTGTAGGCAAGTTCCATTTCCTCCTCAATTGAGAGATTCAGATGGTGAGTTCTGCTGAATGCCCTTGCAACCAGAACGCAGGTCGCCGCAGAGGAGGAAAGCCCTTTTTTCAAGGGTAAATCTCTTTTATTGATTTGCAATTTGAGACCCAGGTTCGAATATCTCTTTAAGATTACACTTGCAGTTCCTGCTGCATAGGAATCAAAGACTCCTGCCGCCGCGATTTCCGCAAGGAGATCCGGGTCAGACGGGTAAGATTGCTCCGGGCCTTTAGTTCCATCAGGGAGGATTTGAGAAAAACTGAAACCATTCGCTGCCTGTTCCGCTGTGCCGCAGATGCCCTGGTCTGTTCCGATAATGATGCACTTACCGGTTTTTACTGTTTTGTCAGTTTTTCTGTACTCTCCCGCCCAGTCGGAGTGTTCTCCGAATAGACAGAGTCTGCCGGGAACAAAGAGATCAATCTTTTTCAACTATTTTGTCTCCAATTTTCTCTGCTTCCTTCTCCAGACCGAACTTTTTCAGGGTTTCCGCAGTGGGTCGGCCTGTCTTTTTGTCCCATCCCCTGAGGGTGTAGTATTCGTCCATTACGGTTTTGAACTTTCTAGAATCCAGAGCGATCTGATGTCCAATAAGAGGGTTTGTCTGCTGCTCGGTCATCTCATAGTACGGGATAACCGATTCATCGTCTGTTCTTGATCTGTTGAAATTTCTTACCAGCAGTGCCCGCTCCAGCTGAATTACTCTTTTTGAAGCATGTTCCAGATCCTTGTCGATCCATGGGATGCCAGTCAGGGATGTAAACATGTGTCTTTCAAATGAGGGGCCTTCCATATTGCCTGCCCTGGCGAAATTGTCCTCTGTTTTTCTCGAGTAGATTCTTGGGAATACCTGGTCTCCCACAGTAAGAGAATCCTTCATTACAGATCTCTGGCCGTGCCACCATACAGGATAGGCTTTTCCCGTATATCCGCTCAGGGGATCGGCACATGTTTCCGATCCGTAAATTCTTGCTGAGATTTTTTTTATTCTGTCCCATTCAAGACCGTGTTCAGGAGAGCATATTCTACTCCATCCCATGATGTTCTGGCCGTAACCATGGGCGCTTGAGATTGGATCACGGGTGTCCACTGCCCATTGCAGTGCGCTGACTATCCAGTAGGGAAAGAACACATAGTTGATCCTGTCTCCGTGGCCGTCCCAGTGACCGGCGTAGCCCCAGGCCGGAAAGAGCTGTTTCAGTCTGTCGCCCCCGATTCCAAGGATTTTGCTTGCCCTCACGGTGCCTTCAGAAAGAGCAGAGCGGAACTCCCCTTCCCGTCTGGATATTCCCCTGAGCAGAAAAGCCCAGAATACAGGGCTGTCCAGATCAATCTCCATGCCGTCGATTCTGCTCAGCTCCCCGTCTTCCTTCAGAAAGCGGAGCCATGGAATCAGGCCAACAAGGATTTCCCAGTGGTTAAGCCCCTCATCGTTTGCTATCTGTCCAATTTCGAACCCGGCCTCGAACCCGAGTTTCCAGTTGTAGAAGCTTTCCTCAAAGCCGGGAAACAGACCTGCTATGCAGTCAACCTGTCCTGAGAGCTTTTTCCCCGTCTGTAGAACGGCGGGGACCGTTGTATAGAATCTTGCATCATAGCATCTGACTGCGCACCCCTGTGTGCAGGCCTGATAACGCTGGCCGAATCTTTTTACTCTGTCGTTGTCAAGCTCCGGGGTGTGAGGCCAGCCGTGAGATGCGTGGGCTTCATTTCTCACCAGCCGGCAGACTTCAGTAAATCTTTCAGGCTCCGCGACTTCCAGAGGAAGAGTTCCGTGTACAGCAATTGCCTTCAGGTTTTTGGAGCCCATTACTGCTCCATATCCTCCCTGACCAGAAGCACTCTCCGTCTCAGTTGCTGCAATGGCAATACGAACTTTGTTTTCTCCAGCGGGGCCGATGGAGAAAACCCTCCAGTCCTTCCCGTACTGTTGCATAATCCTTTTCTGGGAAGCGTAGATTCCCATTCCCCAGAGTTCAGAGGCATCTTCAATTGTACAGGTTCTGTTTTCAATTTTTAGAAATACAGGTCTGGATGCTTTTCCGGTAATTATCATTCCGTCAAAACCCGCATGCTTAAGTTCCGGTCCCCAGTGACCTCCGAAAGAGGATCTTGAGTACCACTCCACCGGATACCCCTGAGCTGAGATACCGCATACAGTTGTGCGACCGGAGAAGGGAGCGGCGGTTCCCGTAAGAGGCCCGGTGAGAATTATCAGGGGGTTTTCCGGGTTAAAGGCACCGGTTCCCGGAGGTATCTCATCCCAGGCAATCCTTGCGGCCATTGCCCGCCCGCCATACCAGTCAGGCAGATAATCCATTGTGTCCTGCTGTTCTATTACTCCGGTGCTGAGGTTTACTCTGAGCAGTTTTCCGGCGTACCCTCCGTATTTCATTCGTGGTCTTCCTCAAAGGTTATAGCGTTGAAAACACAGGCTTCTGCGCAGGCGGGTTTACCTCCGCACAGATCACACTTGAAGGGAGGTTTTTCAGCCCCGCTACTGAACATTGCTCCGAAAGGACAGGCAGCGACGCAACTGCCGCACTTTACGCAGATGTCACAGTTGATCTTCCATGCCCAGGTGTTTTTGTCCTTGAATATGGCGTTCACCGGACATGCTTTCAAACACTCCGGTTTTTCACACTGCCTGCAGAATGTAATAGAATTCAGTCCGGAGAAAATTTCCAGTTCAACACGTATAGCAGATGCTGATCTGTCCTGCCGACCTGCATGAAGAAGAGCGCAGACGGTTTGACAATTCAAGCATCCGGTGCAGAGATCAGCTCTGATGGTCAGCTTTGCCATTAAAACCTTTCAGATTGTGCCTGATCACAATGTTCCCGTTGTCGGAGGATGTCAACTGGATGGAAACGGAATTTTTTACTATTGTGCGAAGAATACGCAGGGAGATATATGAAACGAAAAATACCCTATCAGCTTAGATACAGCAGACGGGTAAAGAGGCTGAGGCTCGAAGTTGTTCCTGGAGAAGTCAGGGTTACGGTTCCCGAGGGAACAGACATTTCCATTATAGATGAGTTTGTCAGCAACCGTGAGAATTGGATTGCAGATAAGCTTGCGGATTTTGCCTTAATTTCTTCTCCATCTGTCCCCGATGAATGCACCGATGGTTCAGAAATCTCTGTTTTTGGGGAAAGGGTAATTCTCCGTCTCACGGAAGTTGAAGAATTTGTACTGCATAATGGTGTTCTGTACGGTTTTTTATCTCACGGAGAGAGTTTGACCCGGTCTGTGAGTAATTGGCTGGATGGTCATCTGCTGGGCTTTGTGAATGAGAAAGTGAAGAAGTATTCCCGTTTGGGGCTTGTACCTTCCAGAATCAGGCTGGGCAATGCCGGAACCCGCTGGGGAAGCTGCAGTCCCCGGGGAGTGATTATGATAAACAGGAAGCTGGTACATGCCCCGCCTGATGTTGTTGAGTATGTGGTGGTTCATGAGCTGGTTCATCTCAGACACAGAAACCACTCAAGACTATTCTGGGACTCTGTTGAAAAGGTTTCAAACGATGTGAAATCGTCCAGACGCTGGCTCAGACTCCATGGTGCATTTCTGCTTTAGCGGGGAGAAAGTCAATTTCTCCACGATGTATCCTGTTCCGTAATCACCATTCTGAAGGCAACGACCTCCAGAAGATTTAATCCTGCCGGTAACATCGAAAAAGCTGAGTTTTACAAGGTCTGTTGATGGCACGGTAATTACGGTTGAAGCTGTGAAGTTTACGGGATTTGTGGGTAATTGTTCAAGGCTCTTTCCGTGACACAGGCATTCGGGAACTGTATGTTATTAGTTAAGAAATTCACAAACGAGAGGAAGCAATGAACAGGGTTATTACAGGGTTGCTGCTGCTCAGCAGTTTTGCTGTGAGCGCCGAAATAGAAATTGGAACACCGGAATTCGAATCGCTGAATCCATTCTGTCATTGAAACGGTGACGCAAGACGCCATCAGGTGATGGTAGCAGCGGAAGATATGGGTGGTATGCCGGTTGAAATATCAGCGCTGGGTTTTATGCCGTCAGAGAATTCTCAAAAAACCGGGTCTTACTATGAGTTTTCTCTGCTTCTGGGATATACCGACCTTGACGAACTTACAGCGAGGTTTGACGACAACTGGAGTTCAATGTCGATTGTAGTTTTTTCAGATCCGCAACTGGAGCTGACAGAGGTTGCCGGTGGAAAGTGGATAATGTTTGAGTTTAATGAGCCATTTCTGTACGACGGATCTTCCAATCTTCTGTATGAACTTTCCTGGGACGGCCCGGTGGGTCCGCCTGACAGCAGGATATACACGATGAACTGGGAAGATGACAAAGACACTGCACTTGTGGGGTTTTCTCCTGATTCAGCTACCGGTTATCTCACGGCAATAGTTCCGAATCTACTGTTTGTAACCGCCCAGGTTCTGAAAGCGCAAACCTTTGCGGGGATCAAGAGTTCTTTCTGAACAGGAAAGAGAGCAGGATTTTGCCCGGGAAGAGCTGAGTGGATCGGTTTACAGAAGAGCGGAAATAAGTTCCATATAGGTTCTGTTTATCTGCTGATTACGAGCATTCGGGTGAGCACCTCTCCACCTGCCTTGAGGAAACACACGTAAACACCGTTGGGCATGTCAGCACAATCCCAGACAATCTCATGAAAACCGGCTGGTCGTTTTCCGTTGATCAGATTTGCCGCGCAGCGTCCGAAAATATCGTATATCGCCAGGTCAGCTGAACTGGTACCAGGAAAGATACAGGTGATAGTCACAAAGTTCTGAACCGGTGATGGACATGTCATGGCAAGATGATTTTGCAAAGGCAGAGAGACTGTTTCCGCTTCCTGACTTGAGCCGTACCAGGCGTGTTTCAGAATGGCACTGCTTCCCAGAGCATAGGAAATGTGGGGATTATCAAGATTTCCGAGTGCAATGGAATTCTGTATTCCTGCGTTACCGCCTTCGTCGAGAACAAGAATATCCCAGGAGGAACCTGTCCAGTGAGCATACTTGAGCACAGTACTTCGGTATGAGATATGAGGATGTTCCTCTGAATCCACTGCTATAGAGGGTTCTTTCCCGGTAATTGAGCTGTTGTCAACGGTTGTTATCTGCCAGTCAGTGC
>Ga0255383_1236_pt1 | contig 9235 bp, 8 predicted proteins | sample ANMaggSSYBR01C12_FD_182100 | JGI IMG/M metagenome (GOLD analysis project Ga0255383, IMG submission 182100) | Sediment cell enrichment communities from methane seep in Santa Monica Basin, California, United Staets - ANME aggregate JGI... | ecosystem: Environmental > Aquatic > Marine > Cold seeps >...
TTCTATATTGTGGATGGTCATCTGTGTACTGGCATGGACCGGAAGCTGGGGGAGCTGGTCCTTCAATAATCGCAGGATACCGATATCCTGTACAAGGACTGCATCTGCTCCTGCATTGCAGAGGAATTGCAGGTATTCGGAGGCTTTTTCGAGTTCTGGATCCTTGATGAGGGTGTTGACTGTTACGTATGCTTTAACTTTGTTAATGTGGGCGTAATCAATAGCCCATTCAAGTTCATCATGGGTAAGGGCGGCATCATGCCTTGCGCTTAAGGTTGGTCCGCCGAAATATATGGCGTCTGCTCCGTTTTGAATTGCTGCAATAAGGGCTTCTTTGCTTCCGGCTGGTGCTAATAGTTCGGGTTTGTGCATTAGGGTGTTATAGTAATGTGGGGCGTTAAATAGGTAATGGGGATTATGTTGAGCGGGTCAATGATTCCGAACTTTGATATTGCTCTGGTCCAGGTCATCGATTTCTCCGTGATATTGATCTATAAAAGTTGCCTTGAAAATTCTTAAACTTATACGAACATTTACGCCCCATTTCTACAGTCCCAGCCTTCCCACCCATGACTGAAGTCGGCTGCATCCGCAAGATAGAGGTCGAGTGCTTGAGTGAGCGCGGGAAGATGTGGAGTGGGCAGGTGTGTGTTCACCGAAAGTAGCCTGGATTTCTACTAACGTTTGCCGTGTAGCTGAAATCGCCGAATGTGATTTGTGTGAGGCCCCCAGCCCGAACCAGATACACACTGTTTGCTGAAGTACTCTCTAAATAAATTCTCCTTTTGCAATCATTTCAACCTTTCCACCGACAGATACATCTATTTTCTCTCCTTTGTCTTTTGCTCTTAAGTAAAGCAGCGAAGACCGTCCTATTTCGTAACCCTGTTCAACTCGAATGTCGATTTGATCTTTTCCAAAATAACGGTATTTCACTAAATACCCTGCTAAGCAACCGTTTGCACTTCCCGTAGCTGGGTCCTCTGGCACTCCGTAATAGTCAGCAAAAACCCGGATATTCAAGTCATTCTCCTGATCATAAGTATGGGGACAAAAGATAAGCATCGCTTTAGCTTGCGTATCTTTAATCAACTCGAAGTATTTATCTCTAATTACCTTAGCCTGCTTCAAGGCATCCAAAGTCTTTAATGGAATTATGATGAAGGGTAATCCCGTAGAAACCTCCTGAATAGGAAATCTATCGTCGATCTCACTTTTGTTGGGGCTCAAGATCTGCGAAATTTGCTCCGGCTCAAAAATTCGACCAAAAGTCGCGCCCATTTGCTTCATCCATAAAATATCTATTTGTTCACCGCTGTATTTGAGCGTAACAGGAATCTGCCCGATCTTCAGGTTCAGGATAATTGTCTCAACAGGCTCTCTGATAATCTCGTGTTGTATCACATAAGCGGTTCCCAGTGTTGGATGACCGGCAAACGGCAACTCTTCCCTGGGCGTGAAAATACGGACATCATATCCGCCATTGCGCTTCTGTTCAGATAAAATAAAAGTTGTTTCTGAAAAGTTCATTTCTGTTGCGATTTGTTGCATCTCAATATCAGAAAGAGCCTTTGCACCTCTGACGACTGCAAGTTGGTTACCTGCATATTTTTTTTCAGCAAACACATCCACTATGCAAAAGGGGCATTTTCTCATTGTGCTTTCCTCCATCAGGCATTTCAGCTAACGTTTCGTGCGTATCTGAAGTCCATCTACCAAGCTGGATTTACGCGGAGAGGAGCGGGGCCAGATACGCTCAGTTATATAAAATTGCATTCATCAGCATTTTGTCTAATAATCGTGGGGAATACCTTTAATATGTAAATGGAGATGTTCATGGTCATCCATTTCTTCGATCCAACCATTATTAGCATCGGATTTTGCATCCAGGTCTTTTATATATGGCTTGATATCAAGCACAGGGGTTCCATCGAATGCATCCAGGCCCGATGTAAAAATCTCGTTATTTATGATTCGTTTTATCCGAACAATGCTAAGCCCTATATGATTCGGGCGAACAGGGGATCTGCTTGCAAACACGCCTACCTTTACACCACCAGCCCATGGAGGAGATACAATCATTGACTGCTCTTGCTTTACACGATCTATATAATAAATAACATAGATATAGCGAAATTTGGCAAGTTTACAGAGTCCATCGGTATATTGGGGCTCAACTACTATACGGAAATCCCCATCATCCTCTTCCACTGGCTGATACGGTGCATTATCAGTATATGGAGTTCTAATAACTCCGATCTGCTTTGGCTCAAAGCACATGATTCCTTCTGTTTGTTTATTTTTATTTGACAATTTATGTATCTCCTGTGTTTTGAATATCTCTCCCGGTCTTGAGACACCATGTTCTTCCATCTTCTTATTTGCTAATTCAATATGTCTATTCGCTTCTCTTAAAATTCTAATAGTCTATTTTAATTCGTGAGCTGCCTCTTTAAGCCCCATATTCTCTATTTTCCTGAGCCACTTCTCCTTATCCTGAATATGTTGATCATTATGACTACGATTCCTATTTTCATGTTTATACATCCTTTTGTGCGGAAATCACATTAAAACCTCCTTCTCCATGACCTTCTTTTACAGGCTCAATAGCAGTTATTTTTTTGGATTTTTGAAGATTGTCTGACAGGTTTTGATATGTTCAAACTCAAAATTTTTAAGCCAATCCAAAACTTGTCTGGTAGAATAAAAGTTGGCATGCCTGTAGAATTTACTTTCTTTCTTCTTTGATTCATACAGTTTGCCAAGGAAACTCTCCTTGTTAATCATACCTATAATGATATATCCTCCCGGTTTAAGAACTCTTTTTGCTTCCCTGAGTGCTTGTACAGGGTCTTGAACAAAACATATTGTTACAACTATCAATACAAAGTCAAAAGAAGAATCATCAAAAAGAAGTTTTTCCGCTTTTGCTTCATAAACCTCTATCCCACGTTTTTGTGCAATATCTGCCATTGCTTTTGCTGGCTCCACTCCAATCCTGATACCAAGAGGAACTGCAAATCTTCCTGTACCCACTCCAACCTCTAAACCCTTACTATTTTTTGGAACGAACTTCTTTAAGGCTTGGACTTCGGACTCATAGGCAAATCTATTTGCATTAAACCACTCATCATATTCTTGAGCATACTTTTCAAAGATTTCAATGTTATTAATAATTTTTCACCTTTATCAAGCACAGCCGAAATGGCGTTTAACGTTTTGCAAGTACTCGAAGTTGGCGACCAACTGGAACCAATTTTGGCGTAGCGAAGGTGAGCCGGGTACTCGCTGTTATGCGACCGTTACTTGGCGTTTCTATATATTATTTTTTGTTGGTCGGCTCTTGACCCACAGCCAAATCATTATTCCCAGAATGATCACCGTTAGATACAAGGTACGTATCTCAGGATATAAAACAGGTGTAACCTCCTTCGACATAATGAAAACATCATAAGTAGCACCAACTCCCAGAAAGAAGGGATATAGTAAAAGGACACTGTTACCTATTCGATAGACAACAGCAAATAACAACCCTACAAAAAACAGTTTGCCAAACTCTGGCTGAAATCCCACATGATGCAAGGAGTAAAACACGGCACAGAGAACAACTCCGGGAACAATGCCGAACGCTCGTTCAAACATGGTCCTTAGAAAACCGTAAAAGAACACTATCTCAAAGATCACAGCTAACATAACGTAGGCACCTACCCACAAAATTGGCGTGTCCAAACGAAAATCATCCGGAGGGGGAACGTCTGACAAGAACAGCAAGAGGAGTAGTATCCCAAGAACAAGATTGATTGGAAGAAAGACATACCACTTCTTAAAGCTAAAGCCAAAACTGATGAAGTCATTGCCATGTTGTCGGATGTATAGCAGGGGAAAGAGAATTCCCAAGGATATTTGCCCAATGTCACGAATGATGATACTTATCCAAGGGATACTCTCAGTGGCTCCCAGTGCTATTGATAAGCCAATCATAACAATACCAGCGATAACGGTGACCAGAGTCTCTTAAGACGGTTGCCACCGAAAGAGTTTTGAAATAACGTTTTTCATTATATATCCCCTCCCAGAATTAATTTTCAATGAGAATTGTATCACAAACTGCCACCCAACCTGTAATTATGCAGAAATAATTAGCCAGGCAATGTCGCATAACGTTGTATATCCGAACCAACTTCGCATATCCCGCATATTTGTTGCTATATCCGAACATAGTCCATCTATATCCATCCGGACGAACTTCAACTATCACTTACACTCTTCATCATTCTCCTGTATTAAGTTATCCAACCCACCCCACAAAAATACACCAGCCACACAACCAACCCGACCTCCGCGTACGTCGTGATAGATTCAGGAAGTGAGCACAGGAAGATGTGGGGTGGGGAGGTGAGTGTTCATCGCGGTTAATAATGAAATTTAACTAATTCCAGCCTGCTTTCTTTCTACATATGCGTTGAGCGTGGGTTGGAGGTGGTGTGTACTGACGATGGCCTCGGGTGTTTGTGGTGCTGCCGGAACTTTGCGTTTGTAGTGCTCGCTAATTTGGGAAGAGGTTGAGTATGGGTCATAGTTTTTCAGACACGGATTTATGGTTGCTATGAGGGATTGGTTAATACACTCGCACGCAGTCGTTATGATTGTGAGAGTGGTTGCGGGTGGGGGCGTTCTGAAGTGTATCCCCCCGTCCCATGTGAAGTTGGGGGTCGCCATTCATGGACGGCGCGCAGGTCACACATTTATATTTGTTGAACATGGCCTGAAGTATTTAATAGTTGAAAACAAAATTAAGTCATATGGAAACTCATGTTGAATCGAACAGGGTCTGGCTCTACAAAGACGAATATGATGACATGCTTGAATACATCGATCGATTGACAGAAACGATAAACGTTCTTTCCGATAGGAATACTATAACAGCAGTCAAACAAGCTCTTAGCAGGATCAACTCCGGTAAGTATCTCACAAAAGAAGATATGGTGTTTGATTGATGCACACTTTATTAAAAAATTAAAATTATATATTAATAACTATACTCTGCAGCTCTGCTGTGCTTGGGTGTGCCGTCGCAACATTTGACTTTCGGAGACGAAAAACTCACTTCGCTTTGCTTCGTGCCACACTGCGCTCTCACGTTGTTTAGGGCATTTAACAAGGGATAAAAAAATAACTTGACAAGGATATAAGATGAGGTGATGCTATGATTGAGTGGATTTTTGTAATATTGTTGGTGATATTCTTAATTATTTTGTTTTGGAAATACGCAGAGCAAAAAGGTGAAATTGAAAACCGTGGGCGTGAACTCTTTGAAGGGTGGAGATCCACCGAATTAGAAACTCAAGCGAAAGAAAAAGCAGAGTTATTATTTCGAGATTGGATGCAGAAAGAAGAGAAAAGGATTCGAGAAGATGCCATTAAGAGAAGCGAAGCAGTTGTAACCGGCAAAGTGACGGAGCATTTAATACCTTTTTTCCAAGATTTTAAATATAATCCAAAAAATGTAAGATTTTTAGGAACCCCAGTGGATCTTGTTATTTTTGACGGGTTGAGTGAAGGCGAAGTTAAGAATATAGTTTTCGTTGAAGTAAAAACGGGAAAAACAGCAAACTTGTCAACTAGAGAAAGACAAGTCAGAGATTGTGTTCAAAATAAAAATGTGATTTGGGAGATAATTCATCATAAAGGTAATGAAGATTAAGTTAGAGTAGATGATAACATCGTTCTGCTCGACTCTGCACCTCTTCGGAGCTTGCCCCTTACCTTACACCCAGGGTTTCACATACCTGCAAAACGTTAAGTGAAATGCGTCTTCAATTACCTGCCGCTTCGGCATCTGCACTTTCTCTGCCACCGCAGCCCGTCAGGGCGGCAGGGTGGCAGCCAACCTTGTGGATTCGTGCGAGTTTCGAACCGCAGATATTGCAGCTAAAATTTGATTATACATGGATATCAACCATATAATAAAAATTAAAACTCATACTAACCGCTATCTGCGTTAATCTGTGTTCATCTGCGGTTAATAATGAAATAGAAATAATTCCAGCCTGCCTCCTTTCTGCACATGCGCTGAGCGTGGGTTGGGAGTGATGTGTGCTGGCAGTGGCCTCGGTTGTTTGTTGGTGCTGCCGGTGGTGGGCATGGATCAGCAATTCCCGTTATGGTTGTAAACGCATGCAAGCGAAGGTTTGTTTACTTACCATTTCGTAAACATTTTATGGTATTGCATGCTTCTACTCGCTACATCACAAAGAAAATCAAAGACGAGCGGCGGTATAATTTCAGACAGCTTGGATGAAAACAAAATAAGAGACCGGGAATTGCTGGGCATGGATTTTAAAATATAAAATTAATGAAATACTGCATCGTAAAGGACGCAAAGTTAAGGTTACAATGTCTTTGCGACCTTTGCGCTCTTTGCCTGTCGACAAGAAGTTATATCACAGATTGCCTAACCGGCTGCCCCTTTCATTCGGGGTAATCCTACCGCGGAATGCGTGGATGGTAATGCCCACGTAGTAAGCCCGTGGAACAACGTGGAAGAATCAGAAAATCCGATTCGGATCAACTGCCAGGATATGAATGCTATGCTATGACAAGAAGTTATATCACAAATTGCCTAATGGCTGCTCCCTCCATTCGGAGTAATCCTAATGTGAAATGCGTCAATGGTAACGTTGGGGTGTTAGGTTCACATGACAACGTGGAAAAAACCCGAAAGTCCAACTCGGGTTGACTGCCAGGATAAGGAAACTATGAAGAGTGTAATGCGAATCATAGTAAAGGTCGTTATCTTAAATAAGCGAAATTGGACTGATTGCGCTTAAACCAAAAGGTACGGAATCTGACTATAATGGCTCGTGGCACATTATAGGGAATGGACGTTATGATTCCCGGCCGATATATGGCTTCTAAGGTTTCCATAATTATTTGTGATATAGAACTTGGTAAGCCCTATGCATTTCCCCAGGGTAGGAATCTAGCAATAGACAACAATGATGCAGAGGGTAGAGGAAAGAGTAAAAAGTGAATGTCAATTTGTAATGAATTGAATAGAGGTTCAAAATTTGCCTTAATCTGAAAAGATGCTGACTTACTCAACGGTGTTCTATTGTATGAAGGAAGGTATGACCTATGAATGTAAGAATTTCAAATACACTGCAAAGTGAGAAGCTTACAAACGTGCAGCTAAGAAACCAGTGGAATAGCATCGACTGGAATAAAGTTGAAAAACATGTTAATAGGCTACAGGTCAGGATTACAAAAGCAGTTATAGAAGGCAAATGGTGGCTAGTTAAAAGATTGCAGTATTTGCTAACCCACTCATATTTTGCGAAATTATTAGCCACAAGAAAGCACCCTTCGGGTGCAAATTAATTGTAGCAATGGCTAAGCATTGGGTGGTTCCATTCTGGTAATTTGTTTCCAAATGCTTCATTTTCTTTAGGAGGTCCCTTTTCATATCTGTCAAATATCATTTTACTTCCGCATTTTGGACAATTTGGTGCCCACTTGTTTGGATTTTTGATATAGTTATCGAATGTTGTTTGTGTTATACTTCTCTGTAAATATCCAGAATAAATTTTCTTGGTTTTTCGACTGTATGCACCATAATAGCGTATCATCTTAAAATTTCTATCCGGGATATGCTGGATCAATGATTCAATAAATACATGTACCTCCATTGTCACAAAATGCTTAACACCCTTATCATCTTTGTACCAAAATGTAACTGATTTCCCATCGTATTTGTACAACCGTGTATTTGCAACTGCAGGATGTCTGATATATCTGGCAACATATTTCGCTATTTTTCGTGTGTTAGTAATTCTAGACTCTTCATGCATATGTACATAAAATCCTTCAGAATACTTTTTAAAAAGCTGATGTACCAGCATCGAAAATACCATATCATTTGGAGATTCTACTTTGAATCTAGTAAGCACTTGATACTGCCATGTTTTGCGCATTCCTCTGAAACTAATATACTTTTGATGTATAAAATTGCCTTTTTTATCAAATCCACCTTCGGTTACAAGTATATGAAGATGTGGATTAAAGCCCATATTTTTCGAAAATGGATGCAACACAACAACAGCACCCGCAACTAACCGTCCATTTCTATTTTTATAGGATATTGTATCATTAATTGCTGCAATTGCTGCATCCATCAAAACCTTAAATAAAAACCGATTTTCCCTAACAACAGACCATAAAGAATCAGAAATTGTGAGAACTGCATGTCGATGGGGAACATTGAACAATGCTTTGCTTAAGGATTTTGCCCATTTATCAGTGTGATTCTTACCGCAGTTTGTACAGATACGGCTATTACATCCAAAATGAACAGTTGCTACTGTACCACAATTTTCACAATAATATGTAAAGAAGCCACGATCTGCATCTTTACATGTCATCATTTTATTTACTTCTTTGATTTCAACTTCTCTGAGATTGGCTTTTTCTGATAGCTGAAATGCATCCCAGTTATTATTATCTGTGAATATAGATTTAACTGTGATAGTTGGCTTTTTGTTGTAAGATGGTCCATATGAAAGGATGTCGCTTTGCACTAAATTGGTGAATACTTGATTTGATTAATAATTTTTGAATTGTTGCCATGGAAATATATACTTTATATACAAGTACAAAGATGCAAATGGAGATACCAAGCGTGGAAAGAAAACTGTGTTCATGACGAATGGCCACAACAAAAATCACAGACCTGACCTAAAGCAAATATTATGGATACTTACAGTAACAGCTGATGGAGCCATACCAATACGATATGAAGCATGTGACGGGAATATAACTGATGACACCACACATGTTGAAACATGGAATACACTCTGTAAATTATTGGGACGGAAGGATTTCATATATATCGCTGACAGCAAGCTCTGTGTAACAGATACGATGAAGCATATTGCTGGGAATGATGGCTTTTTCATTACGATATTACCTGCTACCAGAAAAGAGGAGCAAGACTTCAGAGACTTTTTATTTTCTTCTGGTTGAACCAAATATGTGTCCAAACCAAACATATCTTACCTAAATATTTCAACTGTCTTCATTAAATGATAAACAAAAATATCCAACGTCCTCAAACAGTATAAAATTTCAAGGTAAAATGAGATAGTTACCACTAAGACAATTGACAAATAATATAATTAAATCTCAGCCGTACTTGATTTTAGCTCGACTTAGAGGAGATAAACCTCTCCAGACGCCA
>Ga0255383_1237_pt1 | contig 9230 bp, 7 predicted proteins | sample ANMaggSSYBR01C12_FD_182100 | JGI IMG/M metagenome (GOLD analysis project Ga0255383, IMG submission 182100) | Sediment cell enrichment communities from methane seep in Santa Monica Basin, California, United Staets - ANME aggregate JGI... | ecosystem: Environmental > Aquatic > Marine > Cold seeps >...
AGAGGTACGGGGAAACAAAATCAGCGGTTCTGTCACTTACAGTGTAGATAGCATAACCGATAATACTTGCGGACGCGCTGATTCCAATTACCTGATCAAGAAGAGGAACAGAGTAGTCTTTCAGATTCTGCCGGTGGCCTTTGGCGTTATCTCCCATGGAAACCAGCTCATGTCTTCTTTTAGCGAAGGCAAGCAGAGAAGCAAGAAAGAAAGTGCATATCACTAGCCAGGGAGAAAGAGTAATCAATTCGCCCGAGTCGTACAGAACCGCGACACCTGCCAGCGCCCGAAGAACAAAGCCCAGAGCGATCAGGATACAGTCAAGTATTACAACATTTTTGAGACCGAATGAATATGCCAGCTGCTTCACCAGGTACACCGAGTAGACCAGAGCAAGCCAAGGCGCCACTGTCCATGCAGCAGCCAGTGTAGCTGTTGCCAGGATTACCGCTGTCAAAATGGCCTTGCGGATAGAGAGTCTGCCGGACGCAATGGGTCTGTTACGTTTCTCGGGGTGCAGCCTGTCCTTTTCGCGATCGACTGAATCGTTTATCAGGTAGATTGTTGAGGCAATCAGGCCGAAACCCAGAGCAGCCAGAGTTGTTTCCTCAAGAGCCCTCAGTGACCAGATCTTACCGAAAAGCAGAGCGGCGAAAACGAAGAAATTTTTCGTCCATGCTTTAATGCGCATTGCTTCAAGAAGAGTTTTGAGTAATTTCATTCGAGTAAAATAACAGTATTTCCCCGTCTTTCACAATATCGGCAGAAGCGCGATTCTTTTGCTATATTCCCAGCAATTCGTTTCCCATGTACAAAACGGTGTTATTTTATCAAACAGAGGAGTGTGCTGTTGAAATACTCGATTTTTCTGCTTGTTTTGATATCTCCTATATTGCTGGCACAGAGCGAGTTGAATGTGCAGACCCTTGAGCATGTAGACTATGGTAATTCAGGGGAGGAATTGGGAACTTCACTCTCTGTGGAGATAACTTCCGCAAGCTCCGGGAATCCAATTGCTGACTATCAAGTTCACTTTTCTATTACCGGTGGTGATGCCGACCTGAAACCTGCTGAGGGTTTTTACACAATTGACGAGGAATCAGCAGAAGGTCTTGTTGTACAAACAGATGAAAACGGTATTGCCAGTGTAAATGTTGAACTTGGCAAAATGGGAGAAATAACTGTAGCTGCCTCGATCACAGACAGCGACGGTGTACCCTCAACTGCATCCTTCGATTTTGTCTCTCTGGATGTAAGAGCAATTGTTTTTCAGATAATTGGCGGTCTGGCAGTGTTTCTGCTTGGTATGCAGATGATGTCCGCGAATCTGCAGCAGGTGGCTGGAAACCGCATGAAATCAATCCTCCGGACCCTTACCGCAAACAGATTTATGGCAATTGCCGCAGGGGCTCTTGTAACAGCTCTTGTGCAAAGTTCCAGTGCCACGACAGTTATTACAGTTGGTTTTGTGAACAGTGCTCTTATGACCCTGCAGCAGGCTGTGGGAGTTGTGCTGGGAGCAAACATAGGAACCACTATCACCGGTCAGCTTATTGCTTTCAAGATTACCAGATATGCCTTTCCGATGATCGCTGTTGGTTTTGCTCTTTCCGCTTTTTCAAAAAACAGAAAAAGACAGATGTGGGGGAAAGTAATCCTTGGTCTCGGGCTGCTGTTCCTGGGCATGACCACCATGAGCGGTATAATGAAGCCGCTTCGCGGAAGCGCTCCGGTGAGAGAATTCTTCACCACTTTCAGTACTAATCCCATTCTCGCCATAATCGCGGGAACGCTGGTGACTGTATTTGTACAGAGTTCCAGCGCGACAGTCGGGTTGACCATGACCCTTGCCGGATCAGGTCTGATCGGGCTTCAGGGCGCAATCTTCCTTGTGCTGGGCGACAACATCGGAACCACCATCACAGCTCAGCTCGCCGCCATAGGAAGCAATCGGGCAGCAAAGCAGGCTGCGATGGCACATACCCTTATCAATGTCATAGGAGCTGTCTATTTTGCTCTGCTGGCACTTGATCAGGACGGTTTCTTCATGAAATTTGTCAGGCGTACTTCCAGTGACGCTATGAGGCAGGTAGCAAATGCCCATACAATGTTTAACGTGGTTAATGTTCTATTGTTTATTCCATTTGTTCCAGCCCTCACCAGGCTTTGCAGAATCATCATTCCTCCCGGAGATGACGATGCTCCGGAACCTGACATTCTCCTGGATTCCAATCTGCTTACTTCACCTGTTCTGGCCCTTGACTGTCTTGACAGGGAAATAGCCAAGATGGCCAGCGTGTCAGGAAAGGGTGTCTGCTGGGCCGCAGAGCATTTTCTTACAGGAAAGCATCAGGCGAAAAGAATTCTGGCCATAGAAGACAGTGTTGATGACATGCAGAGAGATTTAACGGTATATGCTTCTCAATTATTTAAAGAAAACCTCTCTTCTGAACAGTCCCTGAGGCTTCCAGTCATTCTTCATTCTATTAACGATATAGAAAGAGTTTCCGATCACGCGGTGAACATGGTGGAAGTAAGGAATCGGGTTGAGGGAAACATTCTTGATTCGGAGGGCCCTCTGACAACTGCGGCCGGTCAGGCGTTCGAAACGCTTAAGGAAATGGCTGAGCAGGTAGTAATCGCCCTTGAAACTTTTGATCTGAAAGCTGCTCAGAAGGTTCTGATTCTTGAAGGAAGAATGAATCAGATCGAAGAAGAAGCAAGAGACAATTACGGAAAATCTCTCGCAACTTACGGAATCGCCAATATGACAGGTCTGGCTATTCTGGACTTCATTGACTATTGCGAAAGGGCTGGTGATCACATGAAGAACATCGCTCAGTCTATCATCGGAGGAGGTATCTGGCATGGCCAGGAACCGGGTGAGTAGACCATTGCTGTATGGAGTAGACTGTTGAAATTCGTGATTATTGTTCTGACTTTATTCCCAGCTGTAGTCTTGGCTCAGAGTGAGTTCAATCTTGTTGCTTTACCTTACGCAGATTATGGCAGCTCTGAAAAAGAGATGGATAATCCCATTGCTGTTGAGCTGACATACGCCTCAAACGGAGCTCCAATCGCGAAATATGAAGTTCACTTTGCTGTTACAGGGGGTGAAGCCCGACTCAGGCCGTCCGGGGGTTATTACACCATTGAAGAGGATTCTTTCGAAGGCCTTGTGGTACAGACTGACGAAAACGGAATAGCCCGTGTTGATATTGAGCTGGGAAAAATGGGTGAGGTTGTTATCACCGCAATTCTTTTTGACGACGATGGCCATCAGTTCATGTCGACTTTCGATATTGTATCTCTTGATATCAGGGCTATAGTTTTCCAGATCATCGGCGGCCTGGCCGTGTTTCTTATTGGGATGCAGATGATGTCCTCAAATCTTCAGCAGGTTGCCGGCAACCGGATGAAATCAATCCTGAGAACTCTTACAGCCAACAGGTTTATGGGGGTCATGGCAGGCGCTCTGGTGACAGCCCTGATCCAGAGTTCCAGCGCAACCACAGTTATTACCGTCAGTTTTGTAAACAGCGCTCTTATGACCCTTCAGCAAGCTGTTGGAGTTATTCTGGGAGCAAACATCGGCACGACTATCACAGGTCAGCTCATTGCATTCAAGATAACAAAGTTTGCCTTTCCCATGATTGCTATTGGTTTTGCCATATCCTCTTTTTCAAAGAACTACAAAAGGCAGATGTGGGGTAAAGTTCTCATGGGTCTGGGTTTGCTTTTCCTTGGCATGACCACCATGAGCGGCGTAATGAAGCCTTTGCAGGGAAGTGCTCCTGTGAGGGAGTTCTTTACCAAATTCAGTACAAGTCCGCTTCTTGGAATTTTCGCCGGAACACTTGTGACGGTGTTTGTTCAGAGCTCAAGCGCAACTGTTGGTCTTACAATGACACTGGCAGGTTCAGGGCTGATCGGACTTCAGGGTGCCTTTTTTCTAGTCCTGGGCGACAACATTGGAACAACAATTACTGCCCAGCTCGCCGCTCTCGGCGGTAACCGGGCCGCAAAGCAGACCGCTATGGCTCACACTCTTATCAAGGTGATTGGAGCTATCTACTTTGCCATACTTATCATGGATTCACACGGGTTTTTCATGAACCTTGTCAGGAAGACATCAAGTGATCCGATAAGGCAGGTGGCAAATGCGCATACTATTTTTAATGTGGTGAACTGCTTGCTGTTTATTCCTTTTGTTCCAGCCGTTGCAAGGCTCAGCAGATTTATTATTCCTTCAGGTGAGGAGGAAGAGCATGTACCTGATATACTTCTTGATCCCAATCTTCTTGCTACTCCTGTTCTGGCTTTTGACAACCTGAACAGGGAAATGACCAAGATGGCTCGGGTTTCCGGAAAGGGTGTGTGTCAGGCGGCGGAGCATTTCCTTACAGGAAAGCATCAGGCGAAGAAAATTCTGGCCATGGAGGATAGTGTTGACGACATGCAGAGGGATTTGACAGTTTACGCGTCACAACTGTTTAAAGAGAATCTCTCCTATGAACAGACTCTGAGGCTTCCAGTTGTTCTTCATACCATTAATGATATAGAGAGAGTTTCCGATCACGCGGTGAACATGGTGGAGGCCAGGAACCGGGTTGAAGGCAATGTACTTGACTCTGAGGGGCCGCTTACCGTTGCTGCCGGTCAGGCTTTTGAGACCCTGAAGGAGATGGTAAATCAGGTTGTATCTGCACTGGAGACCCATGACCTTAAGGCTGCTCAGAAGGTTCTGATTCTTGAGGGAAGAATGAATCAGATTGAAGAGGAAGCCAGAGACAATTATGGTAAGTCCCTGGCTACTTACGGGATTGCCAATATGACAGGCCTGGCTATTCTGGATTTCATTGACTATTGCGAAAGGGCCGGTGATCATATGAAGAACATCGCCCAGTCTATTCTTGGAGGAGGTGTCTGGCATGGCCAGGAACCGGGAGAGTAGTTTTTCTGTTGACCTTGACAGAATTGAAGAGGGCATTGCTGTTATTCTTGCCCCAGGTGGCTTTCAGTGGCATCTGCCTGAATCATATCTGCCTCAGGGTGTTACGGAGGGAATGACAATGAATGTTACCCTTGAGATTAATGAAGGAGCAACTCAGGCAAGGCTGGAAAGAATCAGGAACCTTCGTTCAAGTTTGGAGAACCGGTGAACAGAGACTGCAGCGGTAAGCTGGTTCTCGTTGCCACTCCCATCGGTAATCTGGATGATATGTCACCCAGAGCTCTTGAAGCTCTGAGTGCTGCTGATGCTGTAATGGCCGAGGATACCAGAAGAACCGGCAGATTCGTTCCTGAACGCAAGCGTCTTTACAGTTGTCACGATCACAACATCCGAGGGAGACTTCCTCAGATTGAGCAGTTCCTCAGACGGGGAGCCACGGTGGCAATGGCCAGCGATGCAGGTACTCCCGGGATTTCAGATCCTGCATACAGGGCTGTGGGTCTTGCCGTGGAACTTGGCGCGGAGGTTACCATGATACCCGGTCCTTCCGCTGTTATCATGGCTCTTGTCGTTTCGGGTCTTCCCACAGACCGATTTGCTTTTGAGGGTTTTCTTCCATTCAAGCAGGGCAGGAGGCGCAGAAGACTTGAAGCTATGGCTGACTACACAGGAACAATTGCATGCTATGTTGGTCCTCACCATCTGTCTTCCGTTCTTGAGGCCATGCTTTCGGTGTTCGGTAATCGACGGGGTTGTGTTGCCCGGGAGATGACCAAGCTTCATGAGGAAATTGTACGGGGTACCCTTTCCAGCCTTATGGAAAGATATACGGATTCCGTGCCCAAAGGTGAGATAACTCTTCTGGTGGAAGGAGCCTCAGATTGAACCCTGAGAAGATACGAATGGCATTCAAGAGTTTACTTCGTCCGGTTGTTCCGCTTCTTGTAAAACTGGGGGTTACTCCTGCCGGTGCCACAATCACCGGTTTTTTCATTACCTTTCTGGGATCCTGCTTTGTGTGGAAAGGGACTTACCTTACAGGAGGGATAATTCTGATTCTCGGGAGCCTCTTTGACGCTGTTGACGGAAGTATTGCCAGATTAACAAAAACATCTTCCAGGGGCGGCGCTGCTCTTGATTCTGTCATGGACAGGATTGGTGAAATCCTTGTTTTAACTGCGGTGCTTGCAGGAAAAGCAGGAAGTGAACATGATAGCTTGTTGTATATTATACCCATGGCTATGGGCGGCTCACTTCTTGTAAGCTATGTTCGTGCCCGTGCCGAGGGGCTTGGTATTGATTGCAAGGTGGGCCTGTTTACCAGAACAGAGAGGCTTGTACTGGTGATTGCCGGTATTGTTTTTTCTTCTTTCTGGGGGTCTGAAGTTCTTGTCTGGAGTTGTGCCGTTATTGCGGCGGGTTCCTGGCTGACTGCTTTGCAGCGGTTGTTGAAAGTTACACGGGACGGGAAAGGGATTCCCCTGGACTAGGGGTGTCTTTTCTCTCTAAACATTATACCCGTCAGGGAGGATATTGAATGTCAAAAAAAGTAAGGGTTGCTATTATCGGAGTGGGCAACTGCGCAAGCAGTCTTGTTCAGGGTGTGGAGTACTACAGGAACGCTAAAGACGGGGACAGGGTTCCCGGCTTGATGCATGTTAACCTCGGCGGTTATCATGTTAAGGACGTTGAATTCAGCGCAGCCTTTGATATTAACACCACAAAAGTAGGCAAAGATCTCAGCGAGGCCATCTTTGCTGATCCAAACTGCACTATCAAGCTCTGTGATGTTCCCAATCTTGGTGTTAAGGTAAACAGAGGAATGACCCACGACGGTATTGGCAAATATCTCAAGCCGGTAATCGAGAAGGCTCCCGGACCAACAGCAGATATAGTGAGTATTCTTAAGGAGACAAAGACTGATGTTGTAGTCAGTTACCTCCCGGTCGGCAGCGAAGAGGCCACTAAATGGTATGTGGAGCAGATACTTGAAGCCGGATGTGCTTTTGTTAACGCCATTCCTGTTTTCATTGCCCGTGAGCCCTACTGGCAGAAGCGTTTCCGCGATAAGAACCTTCCATGCATGGGAGATGACATAAAGAGTCAGGTTGGTGCCACCATTCTTCACAGAGTGCTGACCAGACTTTTCGAGGATCGCGGCGTAAGGCTTGACCGTACATACCAGCTTAATGTTGGCGGAAACACTGATTTTCTCAATATGCTTGAGCGCGAGCGTCTTGAATCGAAAAAGATCAGCAAGACCAATGCTGTTACCAGCCAGATCCCCGGTGGAATGCTTCCCCGTAATGTCCACATAGGACCCAGCGATTACATCGAGTGGCTTGATGACAGGAAATGGTGTTACATCCGCATGGAGGGAACCAGCTTCGGTGATGTTCCTTTGAACATTGAAGCAAAGCTGGAAGTCTGGGACAGCCCCAACAGTGCCGGTGTTATCATAGATGCTGTACGCTGTGCCAAGCTCGGGCTTGACAATGGTCTCAGCGGTGCTCTTGAAGCTCCGTCCAGTTATTTCTTCAAGTCACCTCCTGTGCAGTACTACGATGATGAGTGCCACAGATTGACTGAAGAGTACATTACAGCTTACGGTCAAAAGAAAGCCAACAGCAAAAAAGCAACTGAGAAATAGCAGGAATGAGAGACGATTTGCCCGGACTTTTCATAACCTTTGAGGGCGTTGAGGGCTCGGGCAAATCATCCAGATGCAGATACATGTTGCGGGCCCTCCGGAAAACCGGCAGTGAGACAGTTTTCACACGGGAGCCGGGAGGGCCTGATGTTTCAGAGAGAATTCGTTCCATTCTGCTGAACCCCGAGCTTGATGTTCCCCCGCTTACAGAGCTTATGCTCTACTTCGCCAGTCGTGCCGCGAATGTTGACAGAGTGATTAGACCGGCTCTGGAAAGGGCATCCATTGTTTTGTGCGACAGATTCAGCGATGCCACATTCGCTTATCAGGGTTGGGGAAGAGGCCTTCCTCTGGATGGGATGAGGGCGGCAAATGAGCTTGCCACTGGTGGATTGAAACCGCACCTGACAATACTTATGGATCTTGATCCGGAAGAGGGTTTCAGAAGAATGAATCTTTCAGAAAGAAAGCTTGACCGGATTGAAATGGAAGATCTTTCATTTCATCGCCGGGTACGGGAAGGCTATCGCAATCTTGCAGACCGTGACCCTGACCGATTTCTGGTAGTCGACGGTTTGCTAAGCGAGAAGGAACAGGATTCACTGATACTGAATGAGGTTCTTAAAAGATATGCAGAGAGAAGGGTGATTTAGTATATGAAAGACCTTGTACCTGGATGGGTCGCCGTAACAACAGGCACACTGCTGCTCACGGCAGCTCTTGTGCTGGGACTTCCTCCGGCTGCTGCCGCCCAGGATGAAGAAACTCCCGCAGCCAGAGCTTCATCTCTGGAGCTGTTTTTCGATGTATACGGCATTACCCGATCCTCCTACGTGGATACACTTCAGAGTAGAGAACTTGTAGAGGAAGCACTTCAGGGAATGCTTCAATCGCTTGACCCCAACAGCGTTCTTCTTACTCCCGAGGAACTGGAGAATCTTCAGATTCAACTGGAGGGTTCATTTGAAGGTGTGGGTATCACTCTGGGGCAGAGAGATAACTGGCTCACGGTAGTATCTCCCATTGAAGGGACTCCCGCTTACAGAGCAGGCATGAAGGCCGGTGACCGCATTGTCGAGATTGATGGTGTGTCCACTGAAGGTATTACAACAACTGAAGCCGTTTCTTTCATCAGGGGACCCGGTGGTACTGTGGTTACTCTTACCGTGCAGAGACCGGGAATGGCTGATCCTATCGTTTTTCCCATTGAAAGAGATGTAATTGATTTTCCATCGGTTTCCGCCAGTTTTATGGTGGAGCCCGGTATTGGATATGTGCGGCTGTCCCGTTTCAGCGAGGACTCGGCAAACGAGGTTCTTGACGCGATTAATGAGCTGAATGATCAGGGCGCGGAGAAAATGATTCTGGATCTCCGGGGTAACTCCGGCGGGCTGATGCTTCCTTCAATAGATGTTGCGGATATTTTCCTTCCGGCCGGGGCAGTTGTTGTTACCACCCGGGGACAGGCAGTTGGTGAATACACCTACAGAACCAGAAGGGGTGTTCTTTACAGAGGAGAGCTTGTTCTGCTTGTTGATGGAGGCAGCGCAAGTTCCTCTGAAATTCTCGCTGGAGCTCTTCAGGATCAGAATGCAGCTACTCTGATAGGAACAAGGACTTTCGGTA